>BNJS01003866.1_pt1 | contig 161004 bp, 301 predicted proteins | sample 8540461 | NCBI WGS metagenome assembly BNJS01 (sample SAMD00202454, study PRJDB9452) | human saliva metagenome | isolation source: human saliva | place: Japan | reverse complement strand
AAGTAGTTGTAAAAGCGGACATTCTGGGGCGCAACGATGCGGCGGCGGCGGAGAACGCGGCGCTCTTTGCGCAGCATGGGATCTATGCGCTGAATCTGCTCGGCTCGCCGGGCGCGGGCAAAGACGTCGCTCCTCGAGCGGACGCTGCAGGAGCTCGCGGGTGATCTGCGCGTGGCGGTCGTGGAGGGGATCTCTTTTACGACGAAGGATGCGGCCGCATCGAAAGCGCTGCGAGCGCGCCGTCGTGCAGATCAACTACTGAGCGGCGGCTGTCATCTCGACGCGGCGATGGTCGCGGCGGCACTCACCGCCTCGATCTCCGATGCGCTCGATCTCCTCGTGATCGAGAACGTGGGCAATCTCGTCTGCCCTGCTGAGTTCGCGCTCGGCGAGGATGAGAAGCGTCGTTCTGAGTATCACGGAGGGCGACGACAAGCCGCTGAAGTACCCGCTGATCTTTAAGGAGTCGGCGGCGGCCGTGCTCAGCAAGGTGGATATTCTCCCGTATGCGAATTTCGATATGGCGTCGGCGCGTGCGGACATCACGGCCCTGCATCCCGGGATCGCGCTCTTTCCTGTCTCCTGTCAGACGGGCGAGGGGCTCGCGGACTGGTACGCGTGGCTGCGTGCGCAGGTGGCGGCAAAGAGGCGGGGAAGGAGGTGCGCTCGATGGAGGAGTCGATTGTACCCGTTGCGCCTGTGACGGTGCTCGGCATCGGCAATATCATTCTGCGCGACGAGGGGTTCGGCGTGCGTGCGATGGAGTATCTGGAGCAGCACTGGGCGTTCTCCGAGGATGAGGTGCGCCTGCTCGACGGCGGGACACTCGGTCCTGAGCTGCTGCGCTTCGTCACGGGGACACGCAGCATCTGCTGATCCTCGACGCGGTTTCAGGGGGACGGTGCGCCGGGGACGGCGTACCGCTGCGAGATGATGCGATTATGGCGCATTTTCAGGAAAAGGTCTCGTCGCACGAGATTGGCGCCGGGATGTGCTCGCGTGGCTGAGCGGTGACGGATCGGGCGATCGAACGTGGTCGTGCTCGGGATGCAGCCTATGATCTGTCGGCGGGGCTGACGCTGAGCACTGCGATGGAGGCGGCGCTGCCCGCGTTCGCCCAGCGTGCAGCAGAGGAGCTGCGTGCGTGGGGGCGTTCGGCTCGTGCCGCGTGCCGCAACGCATGCCTGAGATGGTGGACGCGGCACGCTTTGCGGTACATACGGATGGGGGCGCCGCCGAGCGCGCCTGCTCGTGTCTCAGGGATTGTGCAGGGGGTGGGCCACCGTCCCTTCGTCTATCGTCTCGCCGGGGCGTACGCGCTCGGCGGCTGGGTGCTGAACGACGAGCGCGGGGGTCGGCATCGAGGCGGAGGGACGGCGGCGGCACTCGACGCCTTTGCTGCGGCGTCGCAGACGATGCGCCGCGTGCGGCCGCTGGTGACGGCGGTGACGTGGCGAGCGATCACGCCCTGCGGGGCGGACGTTCCGCATCCTGCGCGAGCCCGCGGGACGCGGGCGGCGACGCTCGTCTCGCCCGATCTCGGCGTCTGTGCGGACTGTCGGCGCGGATCCTGTCGGCGGGGGATCGGCGGTACGGCTATGCCTTTACGAACTGTACGAACTGCGGTCCGCGCTACTCGATCATCCGTGGCGTTCGCGTACGACCGCCCGCTGACCTCGATGGCGGTGTTCCGATGTGTCCCGCCTGTCGGCGCGGTACGACGATCCGCGCGACCGCCGCTTTCACGCGCAGCCAAAATGCGTGCGCCGTGGCGGCCCCGCCTACCGTCTTCTCGTCGATGGCGCGGCGCAGGCGGGGATCCACTCGCGGCGGCGCGGCGGGTGGTGGCGGAGAGCGGTATCCTCGCTCGTCAAGGGCATTGGCGGCTATCATCTCGCCTGTGATGCACGCAGTGGGGCGGCGGTCGCACGTCTGCGCCGCCGCAAACACCCATGCGAGGCGAAGGCACTCGCCGTGATGGCGGGGAGCTGCGCGGCGGTGCGTACCCTCTGTCTCCCTGTCGGCGGAGGAGGAGCGCCTCCTCACGTCTCCTGCAGCGCCGATTGTGCTCACTCGCGCGGCGCACGGATGCGGCCCGCCCTGCGGCAGAAGCGTTGCGCCCGGGAATGCGTACCTCGGTGTCATGCTGCCGTATGCGCCCGTGCATCTCCTCCTGCTCGGGGCGGATGATCTCTGGGTGATGACGAGGCGCGAATCTCAGCGGCGCGCCGATCCTCTATCCGGGATGCAGAGGCGGAGGAGGGGCTGGCGGGGATCGCGGATGCGATTCTCGTGCACAACCGTGAGATCGTGCATCGTGTGGACGACTCCGTCGTGCGCATCGGGGCGGGCGGGCAGCAGATCCTGCGCCGCAGCCGCGGCTATGCGCCCGCGCCGCTCGCCCTGCCCGCTACCGATGGGCAGAGCGTTCTCGCGGAGCGGTGCGGAGCTGAAGAATACGTTCTGTCTGACGCGCGGCGGGGAGGCGTTCCTCGGTGAGCATCGGCGATCTGACGAATGCGGCGGTGCTCGCGTCCTACGCGGAGACGATGGCGCAGTATGAGCAGTTCTTTGAGGTGACAGCCCGGAGGTGCTCGCCGCCGATCTGCACCCTGCGTATCTCTCGGGGCGGCATCTGGCGGCGCGCGCGGCGCGGACGGTCTGCCGCTCGTGCGCGTGCAGCATCATCACGCACATATCGCGGCGGTGCTCGCGGGAGCACCGTTGTCATGCGCGTCGTGCTCGGCGTCGCGCTCGACGGGACGGGCTGGGGCGACGACAGGACGGTGTGGGGCGGGAGTTCCTCGCGGCCGATCTCGCGGGCTATGAGGCGGCTCGCACATTTTGCCCCCTGTGCCGCTCCCGGGCGGCGACCGCGCGGCCGAGGAGCCGTGGCGGCTCGCTCTCTGGGTGCTCTATCGGCGCGACGGCGCGGGCTTTGCGAGCGCAGTTTCCACGGTTTTGCGGCGCAGCTGCCGACGGGCTGGGAGCTCCTGATGCGGCGACGGCGGCGGGGCTCTCCGCACCGCTCACGTCGAGTGCGGGGCGGCTCTTCGATGCGGCGGCGGCACTGCTCGGCGTCGCGTATCGCGAGTGCCTACGAGGGGCAGGCACCCGATCGAGCTGGGCGTCTCGCGCGCACGGCGCGGCGGGCAGGATGCGTCCTGCCGTATCACCGTGGCGGAGGGCGCGCAGCTGACGGTGGACGTTCTGCCCGCGCCTATGCGCTCGCCGGATGGGGCGGAGGGCTGACGGCGGAGGGCGTGCGGGACGCGCGCTGGACTTTCATGTGACGATGGCGGCGGCGGTTGCCGGGTGCTTGGCATCCTTTCGGTGCGGACGGGGCTGCGCACGGTCGCCTCTCGCGGGCGGCGTGTTCCCAGAATGCGCTGCTCCTCGAGGCTTCTGCCGCGCATCGGCGACCATCATGTGCTCCTGCCGACCGCATTCCCGCCGAACGACGGTGGCATTGCCTACGGGCAGGCAGCTGTGGCACTCGCGCGCGATGAGGGTGCTCCCTCAGGGGGCTCGCCGCACGCATAGCGTGACGGAGGGGCGCAGGACGCGTAGATGAGTGTCCTCTAGGAACACCTTTTTAGCAATATTTTATCATTTAGGGAAGGAAACAATATGTGTTTTAGCAGTTCCGGCGAAAGTCGTTGCCCATAGGAGGATCAGCTTGCCTCGGTGGAGGTGCAGGGGGTGCGCCGTGCGGCGAGCCTCGTGCTCCTGCCCGAGGCGAAGGTGGGAGACTTCGGTGCTCGATTCATGCGGGCTTTGCGATGCAGATCGTCGATCCCGCGGAGATGGAGCATGATGAGGCACTGCGCGCGGAGATGAACGGCGCGCCGCGCACGGTGACGCACGATCGACACGCCGCGCATGGAGCACAGGCATGACCCGCGCACAGGAGATGCAGGCGAAAGCGGGCGATCCTCGATGAGATGCATGACCTGCTCGCGGGGCGGCACATCCGCATCGTGGAGGTCTGCGGGACGCATACCGTTGCGATCTTTCGCGCGGGACTGCGCCAGATCCTCCCGCCCGAGGTCGAGCTGGTCTCAGGCCGGGCTGTCCCGTCTGCGTGACGCCCGACAGCTACATCGACGCGGCGATTGCCTATGCTGAGGATGGAGGATGTCATCATCACGACGTTCGGCGATATGCTGAAAGTCCGGGGACGTCGTCGAGCCTTGCCGCGCACAGGCGGCGGGGGCGGATAGTGCGCATCGTCTACTCGCCGCTCGACGCGCTCCCGGTGCGGCGGAGCATCCGGAGAAAAAGGTGATCTTCCTCGCCGTCGGCTTTGAGACGACAGCGCCGACCGGGCAGCAGCGGTGCTCGCGGCAGGGCAACAGAGGGCGCAGGAACTTCTTCCTGCTCTCGGCGCAGAAAACTCGTGCCGCCGCGTCATGCGTGCCCTGCTCGACGGCGGTGAGACGCACGTGGACGGATTTCTCCTGCCGGGGGCAGTCGCCGTCGTGACGGGGACGGAGGCGTTCTCCTTCCTCGCGGAGGACTACCATGTGCCCGGCGTGGTCGGCGGCTTTGCTCCTCTCGAGATTCTCACCGCCCTGCAGATGCTCGTCCGTCAGATCGCAGCGGGGCGCGCGCGTGAGAACGCCTACATCCGTCGTGCGGCCTGCGGGGAATCCGGCGGCGCGCGCGGCGATGGAGCGCGTCTACGAGCCGGCGGAACGGCGTGGCGCGGAGCTCGGCGCGATCCCCGCCTCGGGCCTTGCGATGCGCGGGCGTACCGTGCCTATGACTTTGCCGCTGTGCGCCGCTCACGATCGAGACGCGCATCGAGGGACGAGCGCGGCTGCCGCTGCGGCGAGTGCTGCGCGGGGCGATCCTGCCGAAGGAATGTCGCGCTCTTTGGTCGGGCGTGTGTGCCGGAGCACGCCGTCGGCCTTCATGGTGTCGGTCGAGGGGACGTGCGCCGCGTGGTACAAAAGTACGGCGGAGGGAGGTTCCACTATGGAGCATGATGTGATTACCATGGCACATGGGGCGGGCGGACAGCTCTCCATGCGCTCATGGAGGTCGTCCTGCCTGCGCTCGGCAGCACGCTGCTGAGACGTTCTGCACGACGGTGCGGTACTGCCGCTCACGGGACGCACCGCGTTTCGACGGACTCACTACGTCGTACAGCCGCATTTCTTCCCGAGCATCGGGCGACTCGCCGTCTGCGGGGACGGTCAACGATCTCTCCATGACGGGGCGGCGCCTGCGTATCTCTCGCTCGCCGTCATCCTTGAGGAGGGGCTTTTCCATCGCCACGCTGCGCCGCGTCGTCGCGGACATTGCAGCGGCGGCAGAGGCGGGGTGTCTCCATCGTGACGGGCGATACGAAGGTCGTGCCGCGCGGCTGCGGCGACAGTATCTACATCAATACGGCGGGTGTCGGGACGATGCTCGCGGGGCGAGATATCGCGCCGACGAACATCACGGCGGCATGGACATCATCGTCTCTCCGGGCACGCTCGGCGACCATGCGGCGACTGTGATGGCGGCGCGCCACGGGCTCACCCTGCCGCCCGAGATGCAGAGCGACGTGCGCCGCTCTGTGCACTGACGGCGGCAATGATCGCGGCGGCGGGGACGGCATCGCCGTCTGCGCGACCGACGCGCGGTGGTGCGGCAGCGTCGCTGAACGAGCTGGCAGGCGCGGCGGGCGTCGGTGTTCTGCTCGGAGGACGCCATTCCCGTGCGCCCGCCGTGCGGGGCGTCTCGTGAGATGCTCGGGTTCGACCCGCTGACGCTCGCGAACGAGGGGCAAACTCTCGCCTTCGTCCGTCCGGTCACGCGCGTGCCGATGCGATGACACGAGAACCCTACGGATGCGAGGCGTGCGTGATCGGACACACGACGGCGCATGCGCGGTACGGTGGGGCTCAGGACGGCGCTCGGCGCGCATCCGCGTCGTGGATCTGCCGCTCGGGGAACTGGTGCCGCGCATTTGCTGGGGTTCGCGCAGGGCACCCCACCTCCATGGATGATTTTGCATGATTTTTGCGGCGCAGTTTAGAACAAAAAGCGAGCGGATCGTCCGCTCGCTTTTTATCAACGATCTTACTTCGATCAGATGTGCGTCAGGAATCTCGACCGTATCATGATGCGTGTCGGGGTCAACGTTGCTGTATCGCCCGCTTCGTCTCGTACGCCTTCAGATTGTCCTCGTTCGCCTTGAGCATATCCTCGACAAAACGCTCCACCGCATCCGCACAGTATACAGCTACATACGTGAAACCCTTCCTATGATCTCGTTCGTTGTGAACTTTATTACGGGCACGGGAATATCATGAACTCATGGAAAATATTTCTTTCTGATAAAATAATAGTGTGATTTTATATCTAGTGGACACTGTGACATTTGAACTGTCGCAATGTTTCTATATATAGTAAACTAATAATGATATAGTAAAACACTACGTTCTGTCGCCACGGGCGCGGAAGGAGATGATCGGATGACGCTGGTTCAGATGCGGTATTTCTACGAGGTGTGCCAATGGCAAAAACATCACAAAAGGGCCGCAGGCATTTGCGTCTCTGTCGACCGTCACCGTCGCCATGCGAGGCGCTCGAGGCGGAGACGGGGCTGAACCTCTTCCACCGCGAGGCGCCAAAGATCACCCGTGACGGCGGATGGGGCAAAAAGCTCCTCAGCAAGGTCTCCTACATCCTCACTGAGGTCGCGCGGCTCGACGACGGGATCCGCGACATGGCGCATCGCCACGCAAAGGGTGCGCATCGCCATGCCGCTGCAGCTCGGCGTCGTCTTTCTGCCAGCTAGCTCGGTGGGTTCGCGCGGAGACACCGGAGATCGAGCTCGAGATCATCGAGACGGGCGGCGTGGCGCCTGCAGATGGTCGAGGAGGAAAACTCGACTTCGCCCTGACGAACTACACGGCGGATTTCAGCTTGCGCGCTCTCGCGCGCTTTGACGGCGAGGTGCACTTTTGTCACGCGCGATCATCCGCTCGCCGCGCGGCACGCGCTTCAGCGTCAGCGAACTCAAGGACGACTAAACTCACGCATCATGCTCGACAGCAAATTCTTTGTCGATCGCCTCGTGCGGGACGTGCACGGGCGTGCCGGCAGCCGCGTCGTCCACTACTCGCCCTCGCTACCGTCAGTCTCGTGCACGCGGGCGTCGAAACTCGACCTTCTCAACGCGCCCGTCGTCCTCGACCGACGGCTTCGTCAGATCCCCCTCCTCGATCCCATCTTCATCAACAGCGGCCTCGTCCACCACGAAAAAGAAGGCGGGCGTCGGGCGACGTCGCACTCGTTCATGAACTACCTGCGCGCCCTGACAGAAAACGCACTGGGCGGGGATAAAGAGCGATCTGAAAGCGACGGCGACGTTGCGAGACGTGATGCGATGCTTGTGTATTTAGGAGAGTGTCAGGGGTGATTGTTCTGTGGCGCTATGCTTTATGCGTCTGTAAAATACGGATGTGTTTTCTCGGCGAGCAACTGCCACTCCTCAGAGGAGACAGGTGCTCTCGTCGATGCAGAATGCGCCCTCTCTTGTCCCAGAGCGGGTAGACATCGCGGTCGCGTGGCGGCTCCTCGAACGTCAGCACGGGCATGACATGTTGCGCCGCCAGTCTGGCGGTCTGATCGCCATACGCTCTGCACGTATTTCGCTGCGGAGATGGTGCAGAGACCATGGCCGCCCGGCATAGTGAGACCACCAGGTTTGATATTCCCCGTAGGAAACATGATGACATCATCCTCCCCTACATACATGTTCAGCACAGCGGATGCCTGCCATTTTCCCGAGAACGAGCTCCAACCGCACGATACGACTGTCCCGGCACTTCGAGCCGCAGCGATACGTCCGTCAGTGCGTCAGTGGAGAGAATAGGATAATTGTCCCAACCCCGATACATGCGGCGAGAGAGAGGCCAGACGGCGCATGACATGTCGTGCGGCATCAGGAGGCGTGCGGTGAGTGGGGAGACAAAGGAGCATCCAGCGCGGGCGGTATGGGTCGAGTGTTGTTGCCATTACACGAAAGAATGCGTTGACGCAAAGTGCCCAGATCAGAAGGAACCTTAGCGTATCCGGCGCAATCCCCGCAGGCCCTTGCGCAAACGGCGAAGGATCAGTGGAAGGATTAGCAGAAAGCTCCACGGAAGAAGATGACGGGGAAGATGGCGAGAGTGCGAAATACCAGACAGCCCACGCGCCGTGTTCACCGACTGTCGCACGCAGGACATTGTGTACGCCGAAGGTCGAGATAAACTCCGTACCGTGCGGTGCGGCGTACGTTTCCCTGCGTACCAGCTGCACAAGGACAAAGGGTCCGGGTCCGAGCGGCTTTATGCGCCGCAGTTCGCCGATATCGCGGCGTACGAGCAGGAATGCAGCAAGAATGATGAGCGGCAGGAACGATACCGACGGGACCCTTCGTCCAGTGCGGCACCAAGCCGCGAGGATCCATGCTGCGTAGTGGAGCCGTCGATCGCGCGTGTATCCGGTGAAAGAAAAAGACGAGGTGGGCATTCAGAGAACACAAACAGTGTCGTGTCGGTAATGACGCGCTTTGCGGTGATCGTAACCGACGGAGGTCGCGAGAATGCCCGCGGCGAAGAACCCCGTTCGCGCATCATAGCACTGCCAAATCCAAACACGCGTGGGTCAGGATACGCCGATGCCCGCGAATATGCCGGGGAGAGAGCCGTGCAGCAAATCACGTCGTGCCCGAAAAGGCGAAAAGGCGGCGATCAAAGCTCCCAGTGACTAGAGAATGCCGACTTGTCATGCCAGTGCTCCGTAGATGCTGCGGCGAAAAATGGTCGCCCGAGGAGGCTCATTTCGCGCTAACGTCAGAACATGGTTCGACTCCGCGATCGGTGATGGAGGTGCTCCGTTGCCGAGAAAGAACCTTAGCACAGAAGTAGCAAAAAGCGTCAGATGTTTCCCTGGTTTCCGTCACGGCATTTTCCTCCCTGAGATGCCCTCGCACGGGGAGAACTGCCACCATGCAGTACTTCTTTATAATGATGTTTCTCCGATTTTATATGAGTTCTGACATGCCAGTTGGCCCGTGTTCCGTCAGCAGTGCTGTTGCACGCAAGAAAAAGAATCTTTACATTTCGGCGCAGAGAGGATATGATGGGTTGAGGAGGACGGATCCATTCGGACGCACTCGCAGCGCAGCATCTTTTTGCCCAAGTTTCGCCTGCGATCCTCTACATAGCCTTGGTTGTCGTTGATTTCGCCTCAATCGGATGAAAGAATCTGTACCAATATAAGGGCTGTTTTATCAGGATTCCTTAAGAAATGGAGATGAGTGTGTGAGGCAGACAAAACGCACCTACAAAGATTCTCTCTTTCGAGATATCTTTAACGACACAGTACGCCTATCCGATGTATATACGGCACTCATGGGCGAGCGAGGCCGAACCATCAGAAATACGCCTGACGACCATCGACGAGATTTTTCGGCTCGGAGAAAAACGATGTGAGTTTCCTCGTGCAGGATCGCCACATTGTGCTCATGAGCATCAGAGTACGGTCAACGCGAATATGCCGCTGCGCCTGCTCTGGTACGTGGCAGAACTTTACCGAAATCAATATGTCGATCCGAAAGCGCCCTATCGTTTCGAGCGTATCGCGCTGCCGGCACCGACCTTTTATGTGTTTTTATAATGGGTGGGTCAGAGATGCCGCAGGAGTGGCAGCTGCGGCTTTCGACTCCTTTGGTGATGCGGCGGGGGCGATGGAGCTCGTCGTGAACGTGTTGAATATCAACGCAGAGGCTGGAGACATCCGATTCTAGCGCGCTGCGTGCCACTTCGTGCCTACAGCGCATTCGTTGCGAAGGTACGTGACTGCGTCCACAGTGGTACTGCGTTAGCGCGGGCCCATGCCGAGGCCATTCGTTACTGTATTGCGCACAATTATCTACCGGAATATTTTTACCAATAAACTGGAGAAGGAGGTCTTTGACATGGTCAATTTTGAGTGGGACGAGGAACTCGCACGTCGGGTACGTGCCGAGGAGGCATGGGAAGATGGCATGGAGGTGGCAGGCAGCAAGGCATGCAGCAGGGGCATGCAGCGAGGCACTGCCGCCTCCATCGGCAATCTGATGAAAAGCATGAACTTTCCGTGGAAAAAGCCATGGACGTTCTCCAGATTCCTCCTGCGGAACGTGCGAAGTATGCGGCACTCGTTCAGGCCTTGACGGCATAGAAAAATGGATCCATTCCCCCTCTGCAACATTTATTATGCAAAGGCGGGGGCTTTGTGTTATAATGAAACGAATACTGTCTTTCAATCGGTTTTATGATGACTAGCAGCACAGGGGTGTGAAATATTTGTTCGGCATATCTTCGATTCTCAAGCGATTCCTCGGCGACAACAACGACAAGGAGATCGCGCGCTACCACTGACATCGTGGAGCGAGATCAATGCGCTCGAGCCGTCGATGGTGAACCTCACCGATGACAAACTGACGGGCTATACGCAGAAATTCCGTGAGCGGCTCGCGCAGGGGAGACGATGGAGAGATCCTCCCCGAGGCGTTCGCGGTCGTGCGTGAGACCTCGCGCCATGCGTATCGGCATGCGGCATTTTGACGGCACAGCTGATCGGCGGCATCTGCCTCCACGAGGGCGCATCGCCGAGATGTCGTACCGGCGAGGGCAAGACGCTCGTCGCGACGACGGCGGTCTACCTCAACGCTCGCGGGCAGGGCGTCCCACATGGTCACGGTCAGCGACTACCTTGCGCGCCGCGACAGCGAGGTGGATGGGCAAAGCTCTGCCGTACCTCAGGGCTGACGGTCCGGCCTCGTCGCACATAACATGGACTTCCCAGCGAGCGCAAGGCGGCGTATTACCTCGACGCCCGACGTTCCGGCACGAACAACGAGTTCGGCTTTGACTATCTGCGCGATCAACATGGTGCTCTCCGAGAGCCAGATGGTGCGGCGTCACCCTGCACTATGCGATCGTCGACGAGTGGACTCCATCCTCATCGACGAGGCGCGCCCGCCGCTCATCATCTCGGGCCCCGGCACGGTCGACGACAACTACCGCGTCATGAGCGGGCGTCCGCCACCTGAAGCGAGGACTGCACCGTCGATGAAGGCCAAAGGACACGTCGCCACCGACGGACTCTGCTGTCCCGAAGATCGAGGAAGATCGTCGGCATCTCGAATCTCTACGCACCCGCGGGAACATCGAGCTCTCTGCACTGTAGCACGGCGGCACTGCGCTGCCAAAGGCGCTCAGCATGCACCGCGACCGCGACTACGTCGTGATGAAGAGGGCGATGAGAGTCATCATCGTCGATGAGTTCACGGGTCGCCTCATGGAGGGCGCCGCTGCTCCGACGGTCTCCATCAGGCGATCGAAGGCGAAGGAGGCGTCAAGATGCGCGCGAGTCGCAGACGCTCGCGACGCATCACGTTCAGAACTATTTCGCATGTGCGACAAACTCGCGGGCATGGCGGGCACGGCAAAGACGGAAAACGAGTTCCCTCCGGATCACAGCCTTGCCGTCATCGTCATCCCGCGAACAAGCCCATCCGCCGCGTCGACAGCCGGACGTCGGCATCTACAAAGACCGAGGCGGGCAAGTACCGCGCTGTCGGACGGGCGGTCAGAATCCACGGACGGGGCGTGACCACTCATCCGGTACGACCTCCATCGTCCAGTCGAGGAGATGTCGCGTCCTGAAGAAAAAAACGGCATCCACGTCGTGCTGAACGCGAAGTTCCATGAAAGGCCGAGATCGTCGCCAATGCAGGACAAAAGGGCGCGGTCACGATCGCGACCAGCATGGCGGGCCGCGGCACTGGTGACATCAAGCTCGGCGAGGGCGTCGGGGGCTCGGCGGCCTCTACATCGTCGGCACGGAGCGCCATGGTCGCGGCGCATCGACAGCCAGCTGCGCAGGCCGCTCGGGCCATCAGGGTGACCAGTGCGTCGAAGTTCTTCCTCTCACTGGAGGACGATCTCGCCCGTCTCTTTGCCTCCGACCTTACATCATGAGCATCATGGATCGCCTCGGCATGGACGGACAGGCCGATCGAGCGATATGCACGCGCTCGGTGGTTACGCGCAGAAAGGTCGAGGCACGTAATTTCGACGTCCACCGGCACGTCCTCGAAATTTTGACGACGTCATGAGATCAGCGGCGTGGTCATCTACGGCGGGCGCAAGAAGATCCTGCTCGGTGAGAACCTGCGCGACAACATCTCGCGATGGTAAGGCGCATCATCAAGGACGAGATTGGCGCAGTACGCGAATGAGGAAACTCTACCCCGAGGAATGGCGGCTCGATGCACTCATCGGGGATGCGGAGAAGGTCACCACGAAGGGACACTCAAGAAGGCGACAGTGCTCGCGCGCGACAACGGATCAGGAACTGGAGGTCGCGAGGAGGGCTACAGAACCGCGAGATGATGTTCGGCGAGGAGGAATAATGCGCGAGCTCCGAGAGATCGTCATGCTCCGCGTCGTCGATCAAGTGGATGGGATGCCTCGATCATGGTTGTGCTGCGCGGGGGCATCAACCTGCGCCTACGGCCAGCGCAATCCTCTCGTCAGTACAAGATCGAGGCGCTCGATGTTCTGAGGAGATGGAGGCGGCGATCATGGATCCAGATCGCCTCGCTCATGTACCATGTGAGCATCGTCACGCCGGTGAGCCCGCACAGGAGGCACGGTGGACAACGTGCGCCGGCTGCGGCGGAGGGGCAGCGCCCTGCCCGCGCCCGTCGTGGATGCGGCGGCAGCAGCGCGCCGAGCGGCTGCTGCGCACGCGAGCGCTCGAAGCTCAAAGGAACCATCTCACCGAACACGCGTCTCGCCTTGGTGATGGTCCGCGCCCGCCGAGGGGCAAAGGCGGAAAGGAATGAGGACGGCAAAAGATTGGGCGCAACAGTCGATGTCCCTGCGGCAGCGGCAAAATTACAAGAACTGCCACGGGAAGGATAAGTAGAGACAGGCTTTTGATGTATGTCCAACGCAGATGTAGTTCCGCAAGCGGTCAGACTTATCTGCCTAAATACCGGCGCGCTATTAAACAACGCTTCGCTTGAACGAGAAAGAAGTACGCCGGGGGCAGGAACGTGCCCGCACTCGCACTCCACTGAGATCGCTTTTTGGACAATACATCGTCCGCTTACCGCAAAACTCCCCGTCGTCACGACGGGGGAGGGGACCATGCGGCATGGTGGAAGAACGCTGAACGGTCCGTTGTTATATCGTTGAACTTACATTTTAAGGAATAAACTATGCTGGAAGATCACAAACCGACACTGAATGATCTGGGCAGCTCGATCAGATGCGCATCTCGCTCAGGATCGCGAAGGAGAAGATGCTTCGAGAGCTCAGCGAGTACAAAGATGGGCGAGCCGTCTTTCTGGGACGACGCGGCGGCGGCGCAGAAGCTGAATCGAGGAACTCGCCGCACTGAGGCGGCGTGATACACAAGGCTCATGGCAAGAAGTACGGGGATGCCGAGGCCGCTCTGTCGGATGGGCATCGAGGAGGGATGCGTCCATGGAGGACGACATCCGCGCCGAGCTCGACCTCATCGCGGAGGGGCTTGAACACTGCACAGCTCGAGGTGCTGCTCTCAGGCGACCTGATGCGAACGATGCGTGTCCTGACGCTCTCATGCGGGTGCGGGCGGCACGGAGGCACGGACTGAACGCAGATGCTCTCGCATGTGGGACGCTGGGCGGAGCGACACGGCGGCTTTACCGTGGAGACGGCCGACCTGCAGCCGGGCGATGAGGCCGGGTGTCAGGTCCGCGACGCTCTTTATCAAGGGGCACAACGCGCCTACGGTTTTGAAGTCCAGAAGGCGTCCACCATCTCGATGCGTATCTCACCGTTTGACTCGCAGGCGCGGCGCGGCACACGTCGTTCCGCGTGCGTTATATGCCGAGATCGACGTGCGGTCGGTGCCGATCAGCGGACGATGTGCGCGTCGACTACTACCGCGCGAGCGACGCGGGCAGACAGCACATCAACAAGACCCTCGTCCGCCGTGCGCATGACGCATGAGCCGACGGGCATCGTTGATACTGATGCCAGAGCAGGCGCTCACCAGCTCAGAACAGGAACGGTGCGTGAAGATGCTCCGCGCGAAACTCTTTGAGCTCGAACAGGAAAAAGGAAGAGGAGATCGCGAAGCTCGGGCGATCAGCAACGAAGATCAGTGGGGCAGCCAGATCCGCTCTACGTGTTCCAGCCCTATACATGATGGTGAAAGGATGTGCGCACGAACGCCGAGACAGGAAACGTGCAGGCGGTCATGGACGGCGAGCTCGACCCATTCATCCCGCGCGTATCTCAACATAAGGCAAATCATGATTTTAAGGAATCGCTGATAAAGGAGGATCACCGCGGCGGAAGGCAGTCACAGCCCGTCTCGTTCTCGCACTGATTGCGGCGGGGGCGTATCACCGCCGACCGTGTCAGGCATCGTCGATGCCTTCAAAACGTGAACAGCGGCGGCGGAGGTATTACCGAATCTCCATCACGGACGGCCCGCGTCTCGTCTTCGGCGAGATCGGCGCCGTCGACGGCGTCATGCGGCAGGGCCGCGTCGGCAGACTCTTCGTGCGTGGGCCCGACTGTCAGCGGCACCGCTCAAGGTGGATATGATGAGCACTCCTGCGCGAGCGCGGAGCGAGCTCTGCCTCCGCCGACAGCGGCGTCCCAGATGCGGCGTCGTCGATGCTGCCGATGCCGTGCGCGAAAGCTGATCGGCGGCTCTCGGGCAAGGATTCGAGGGGTGTTGAGGGTGAAGGTGGGAGCCCGGCAGGGTGACTCGCGGCTTGGCAGGACTTCGAAGGCGCTCGGGCGGACGTTTGACGTGACGTCGACGGCGCGATTCGGCGTCGCGGACGGCGATCTCACCACTGCAGAGACACGCCGCGTCTCCGCGCCCGCGGGCTCCGGACTGGGCTGCGAGTCTCGACAGCATCACTCGACATTCTTGTCGCGCGTCACCAGAGCAGCCTGCCGCTCGGGCTCGCCTTTGCCGGAAACGTCGAGGCGCGGGGATGGCGATGAGTGGTGCTGACGGCTGGGAAATAAGGGCTTCGGTGCGGTAGCGCTTTATCGCCAAACGCCTCGTTTGCATTATATCGAAGAAGGATTTATTTTGGATGAAGAAATTTTACTATCATCCGATTCTGCTGGCGGCGGTCACTCATCGGCTGTGCGAGCGAGTGTTGTGATCGGCTGCAGCACGCCGTCGAGGTGGAACTCGCGCACGGTGGAGCTCGCCATCGACTACGAGGGGCTGTTGGAGCTCTCGCGCAGCTCAAGGGTCTCTCGCCGAGGAGAATGCTCCCGCTCGGAGCAAAGGCCGGGCGCATCGCACCTCGCTCGCCGTCGCAGGACGAGCGTTCACAAAGTTCAATATGAACGGCAAGGCGGCCGTGCTCGCGCGCTGAGACGCCTCGCGCTTGCTACGCAGCGGGATGCTCGTGGACGCGCTGGCGCACGCGCTGGTGGACGAGAAGATCACGATCGGCACGGAGGGTCCTGCGTCGTGGGGAGACGACGATACCTACGCGCAGCGACGCGATGACCTCCTGCCGGTTTCGGCGCGGAGCCCCGTCACCGTCGATACGGTCGGCGACGAGAGGTCGTGCGGTCAGAGCGTTCTACGAGGCGTTCCTGAGACAGAACTGTCAGGGATGCCGGCGGACGAGATGCGCGCCAGATAACGCGGCGGGCACGGCGACGTGCTCGCGCGCCCGTCGAGCTACACCACGCTCTGCCGCCGGACGATGTGCGTGCCAAGTGCTTTTGACCGCATGGAGGGCATCCGTGTCTCTGCCATTGTCTTCTCCGGGACGCGGGAAAGCGCTCCGGCGCACCAGAAGGCGCACAGACTGACCATCGCGGCGAGATGAAGGAGCGCCGCCTGACGCTCCGGCCTGATCGAGGCATCGCGCGGCTGCAGTTCTACGCACCGTCAGCGGGGATGGACGAGGTCGCGAAGAGACTCGGCGAGGGCATGTCGCGCGTCTCTACGCCATCCGCCTGATGAGCAGAAAAACTCAAGATCGCCGAGGCGAGTCGAGCGCTGGTGACGACGGATGAGGCGCAACATCCGCATCAATCTCCTGCGCATCTATGATACGCCTGCGCCCAATATGTCTCTTCTTGAGACGAATATGAAGTACTCACCGATACGCGCAGGCGCAGCTGACGCTTTGCCGCCATGCCATCCGGGGGACGTTTTTGCGGACTATGCGCCGTCCGCCTCCACCGCGCTCGTCATCATGGGCGTCGCCGCGGCGGCGTGCTCTGTCTCTCGCTCGTCATTCCGGCACTGGACCGCCGCCGTCGGCGCGGTGCTCCTCGCCTTCGTCGTGCTCGCTCATCGGCATGATGCCCGTCCTGCTCGGCGCGGGGAGCAAGATCCGTGTGCTCGCGCGGCGCTCGCGAGCGCAGAACTCTCTTTCCGGCACTCGCCATCACGGGCTGCTCGACCTCCTCGGCGGACGGCGTTTCGCGAAGGATACGCCCCCATGGCGCATCATTGTTGCAGGCTGGGTATCCTCGGCATCTGAGGTGCGCTCTCCCTCGTCGGTGCGGGCTATCTCTCGGGCTCGCTCGTCGATACGCGCTATCTCCTCGGTTCGACATCTTCCGCAGGATCAAGCTGACCTTTGTCCACGCCGATGGTGCTCGTGGCGATTGCGTTCATGCCAGCGCCGCTGATATCTTTGATGGGCGGTTCGACACGTCGGCGGGCGTCCTCGGACGGAGTGCGCGAGGATCCTCCGCGACCCCGTGCCGCGATCGGCTCGCTCCTCGGCGGACTCGTCCTCATCGGTGCGCTCATCGTGCTCGTCCTGCGCAGTGGCCACACCTCGGGGATGCCCGTGCCCGGGATCGAGCTCAAGATGCGCGCTGCGCTCGAGCAGCTCTTCTATGCACGCCCGCGCACGAAGGAGTTCATGATCGGACATCCCGCCTTCATGCTCGCGCTTTGCGCGGCGGTACGGCGGTGGCGGACGTGGATCATCTTTGCTCTAGTCCTCGTCGCAACCATCGGACAGGGCTCCATGGTTGAGACGTTCGCTCTATGCGCACGCCGATTGAGATATCGCTCGTGCGGCGGCATCGGCGGCATCTTCCTCGGCGGCGCGATCGGCGCTGTGCTCGTGGCACTTGTTGCGGCATGGAATGGACTGCTGGAGCGGGTGAAGCGGAAAACTGCGTGATATAGTGCCGCATCCCCTGCGCGAGACCTCGCTCGGCATCCGTGTATGAGTGCCATGCATACTCCTCGCAGAACCCTCGTTACGCAAGCGGTCGGACGCTTATCTGCCTAAATACCTGCGGATTCCAAACGCGCTTCGCCCGAACGGTTAAAATCCGCAGGGGGCCAGAACGTGCCCTCTCTTCGCTCGCTCCTAGGGTTTGCTACCGTACTGCATGCGGTGGTGAAACAAAAAGCCTCCCCGTGCGACACGGGGAGGGTTCATGCTCTGGGCATGGTGGAAGAGAACGCCATGAGCTGCGCAGGAAAATCGTCATCGGGAATGGGAGAAAAGTGGAACGGAGGCGCTTTTTACCTGATGAAGCGGATCGTTGTATCCGGGTACTACGGTGCCGAAGAACGCGGGCGATGAGGCCATGCTTGCGGCGATGCTCGAGGTGCTCGGAGATTTGGACCCGGAACTGCATATCACGGTCATCTCAGCCAACCCTGCCAGCACCGAGCGGCGCCACGGCGTCCATGCGGTCGGCTCGCTTGACGCGCGCGGAATCTTCCGCGCTATACGACGCCCGACCTCCTCATCAGCGGCGGCGCGTCTGCTCCAGAACATCACGAGCCCGCCGTGGTCTCTACTACTATATGGCGGTCATCCTGCTGGCCCCTCCTCCTCGGCAAACGCACGATGCTCTACCGCGCAGGGCGTTGGGTCCCGTCACGGGGAAGTTGCCTGCCGCTGCATGCGCTAGCTCGGCAACCGCGTCTCCCTCATCACGGTCGCGACGGGGGTCCATGGCGGAGCTGCGCCGCCTCGGCATCCGCCGTCCGCCGATGGAGTGCACCGCCGATCCCGTGCTCGGCATCCATCCCGTCGGACGCGAGGCGGGGCGCGGCATCCTCGCCGCCTGCGGGGCGGACGGCGCACGTCTGTCGTCAGCATCTCCGTGCGCGACTGGCGGGGCTGGCAGCACTGCAAAGGAAAATCCTCGCCGAGATCAGCGACGCCATCGTCCGCGAGCTCGATGACGCGTCATCTTCACTCCCCATGACGGTACCCGAGGACGTGCGGACGGCGGAGACCGTCGCCGCATGGACGAGGAGGACTGCACCGTCCTCACGGGTGAGTATACGACCGCAGAGCTTCTCTCCCTCGTCGCGAACATGGACCTCATGATCGGCGTGCGCTGCACGCCCTCATCTTCTGCGGGCGTCATGGGCGTCCCCATGATCGGCATCTCCTACGACCCAGGTCGATCGCTTCCTGCGCTCCATCGAGAAAAAACCCGTCAACGACCTGCAGGACATCACCACCGCGAGCGTCCTCAAGAAGTCCGCCGCAAATGGGCGGCACGCAGCAGTTTACCGCGGCGAACGCCGACCTCCTCGCACAGATGCGCCAGCCTCGCCGCACGCAACGCCGAGCTCGCATTGGGGCTGGTGCGTTGAATTAGTATAATGATACGTTTATATGCAAGGATGATTCCTGTGGAGATGACAGTATTTCATGGAACCTGTTCTGCTCATAGAAGATCCATAGAGGTGCGGGTCTCGACCCTGATGCAGACGCAGTATGAGTGAACGGCATTGGTTGGGGCAGGGGACTTTGCGCGAGGAAACATCAAAAGGCGCAATGGTGGGCAACAAATATTTCCAGGAAATGCCGGACAGCTTTGTGCTTATATATCAAGCGCTGATCAAAGGCACCGACACAGGCTTAAGGTGCACCGGATCGCGATAATTCGTTACGCGAACTGGATGCTTTTGTACCGAAAGCCAGCGGACTGTGCGCCAGCGTCTGGGGAAGCGCTGGCGAGACAGCCAATTCTGTCGATGGATATGGGACCGCGCTGTTTTCTGGATTATTATAAAAGAAAGCTATGATGATAGCAGGTCACTGTTGTACGTTTGAAAGAGATACGCAGTATGGAGCGAAAACAGGCCAAGCAGAGATCTGGGGAGCTTCCAGCTTTTGCCAGAGACGCATATCAAAGCATCACGAAAAACAAATTTGTGTGCGGATAAGACGGTCATTCGAAATGCGCAACGCTAGTACTATGATGAAAGGAAAGGCACTGTGAAATTTGATAGAGCGTTGTCGAAACTCGTCCTGCGAAATCATACGGTGTCGAATTTCAGAGAGGTTATGATCGACCTATGCTGAGAGAAGCGGATGGCAGTATTCATTCTCTTGGAAAAATGATGTGAAGCGAATGTGCTCTTCTCGTGTTTATAATATTCCTCAACAATGTGTCTGTAAGTAATGATATACTGGCTGTTGCCTGTTAGGAGAGTATCATGAAGTTGAGATGTCAGACAGAATATCATAGCCCACTCACATTGGAGAAACTGGAAATTGTAGAAGGATATTTCGCAAGAAGGACAGCGTAGTTGACGAGTTGGATCTTACAATTCGTCCGCAATATCGTGTGGAGGAACAAAGCGGCGATACTGCGTTACGCTGTCTTTGACGCTTGCGGATAAAAATGAAGAAATCTACATTCATGTCGAGGGAAAAGCGTTGTTTTCATACAACATCCGATAACCAAATTCTGATCCAAAAATACACTTGCGATTATGTTTCCTTGATTTACGCAGCTACATAACGTCTCTTACAGCAAATCCTGGCTTCCACGCCCATCGTGCCGCCTCCGATGAATATAGTTGCGATGCTTGAGGGAAAGATGGATAAATCGTAAGATGGATCTGCTATTCAGCGCAACAAAACGGCTCCGCTGGAATCATCATTTCCGCCGGAGCCGTTTTATTCTGCCTTATTATTCGTGATTGGTGAACCTGTTTTGATCCTGCACCCACGCAGCGTCTGCATCAACGCCTCTTTATTCTCGATTGGTGTTGTGGTTGGCCGCCCAAAGATCGGCGCGTGAGCCGATGGCGGTGCGCACCTCAAGGAAGGTGAGCACATCACTCTTCTCCACAGCAGGGGAGCACTGCGTGACTCCTGCCACATCCCGCCGCCGTCTGCACCAGACGGTGGCCGACGGCACGCGCGACGGCGAAACTCCACCGTATGTGCCGTCGTCGGTGCACCGCCGACGCTCTCATGTGCCTCGTTGTTGCGGAGGACGTGGACGAGATTCGGCGGTGCGGCGGCACCGATGGTCGCCATCGCGCCCCATGTGCATGAGGGGCTGCGCGCGTCTCCGTCGAGGAGAAAGAGGCGCTGCGACGGGCGGTGAGAGGGGCAATACCGAGGCGCAATCGCCCCACGCCATCGAGCCGACGGTGAAAAGTCATGGGCGTGATCCTCGCCGCGTGCCTCGCGCAGCTCAAAGAGCTCGCGTCCCGTCTTGCCGTGGTCGCGACGACGACGGCGCCCCGTGCCGCATCGAGGATCTGCGCATGGCATCCTCGCGCCGCGAGAGATTTTCATTTGCGTATTTGTGTTTCGGATGCGTGAGCGCTCACTTGCGGACGAGGAGGCGCATTGTCCGCTCGGCGGTGAGATGCGGGCGGATACCTCCACCCACGCAGTGACATCCGCCGGCTGCGACGCCTCCGTGAGCACCATCGTCTTGACCCCCATCGTCTCGAGAAGCGGCAGCGTGAGGCGCCCTGCTACGAGATGCTGCGGCTCGTCGTGGAGATCCGGCTCGCCGCGCCAGCCAATGACAAAAGATGCACGGGATGCCGTAGAACCTCCGTGTGGAGGAGGGAGAGCAGGGATTGACGATATTGCCGAGCCCGCTGTTCTGTAGGTAGACGAGCGGCATCTGCCCGTCGCAAGGTGATAGCCAGCCGCGAGTGCCGCCGCATTCCCTCATTCGCCGCGATGATGTGTGACGGCTGTTCGCCCCGTAGGTATCCATCAGACGTCGACGAGCGGGCGCAGCTTCGAGTCGGGCACGCCGTAAAGAACTCTGTCCCAAGGGCGGCAATGAGATCGTTCGCGTTCATAGATGCTCCTTTTGTACTGCTTTCATCACATATGGGATACGGGGCTCCATCATTTCTCCCAAACCAGTCTGCATGAGCTGCCCGCATTGATGGCCAATGCTCCCCATTGTTCGCAAGCTCTATGCACCATTTGACGTGCGCGTGGATAGAAGAATGCACGCAACTCGGACTGTCCACCTCACAGCCGGTCTGTGCCTCATAGCCGCGTGGGTAGATGACAGAGATAGCCTCGGAGAAATCTGCCGTACCTTTCTTCGTTGAGTGGCTCTTTTGTTTGAATTCTGTAAGCTGTGTGCGCGGTTTCGCACAGCAAGCATGTAGGTTTGTCCAGGGAATATGGACATCGTGTATACAGCCTCGCGCTCATGACCGCCAAAAACGGCGGGTAGATTTCCGTCGATGGCCGAATCGACAGGAATCGCAGAGGTGACCAAGCACAGGTAGATGTCTACAATACTTGTCAGTTCATCGGATATGATGCGCTTGCGGTACACCTGCGCCGCGCATCATCCATGCGGCACAGGTGGCATTTTCTCCGATGATCCGCCTGCCCGTCAGCAGCTCTGGTAAAAATGGAGACGCCGTGATCAGAGTAAAGATTTACGATGTAGTCATTCTCTGCATAATGCTCCTCAATGTAGGAGAGCAGAAACCGATACTACGGTCAATTCGGCGGATTCCTGACCAATACTGTTGCTGGTGAGATCTTATCATCCGGCAGCCGTACACTCGCCGTTGGTTGATCCCATTGGAAGAGTCGTTCTAATCGGCAGCAAAGCTTCAACGTTGTAGAAAATGAAGTCCCTGCGTCATAGGGTGAACGTCTGTGACATGGAGAAAGAGGAACAAATCCGTCTCACCAAAATGCCTCCATGTGGCGCGATGCATCGACTCCCCATGCTGGCAGCTTCCATCCTGTACTGACCAGTCGATCATATCCTCTCAGGGCACCGCCGTATGTGCTGTCGGCACCGATCATCGGCGCGGCGCAGTAATAACCGAGTGCTTTCATGCGCTCGGAGACGGTCACATAGTCGATCTCATGGCTGCTGCGTGTATTAAAAATTTGAATATACATGGGATAACATCCCGTTTCGATGGCGGGAAGCGCGGGAAAGGTATGTTCCGATGTAGAAAAATGTTGGTCAAAAATCGTACCGTGTGAAAAGAAACGAGAAATGCATGGCATTTGCGAAGAGAATGCGGACGCACAACAGCCCAAGCCAAACCGTCGGCGAGGATGTTCAGCACCAGTTTTTGCGATGTGGGCTGTGTCCCGTGACAATGGGGAACCAACGGCATAGGGAACCAGGCTGTCGTTCGGGGCATCCAGACGAAAATAACTGAACGCCCACTTGCCAAGATAGGCCGTGCGGTAACGGCCCCCGTCTGTACCTGAAGCTCCTGTGAACACTCGGTTCCCGCAATGGGTAAAATGACAGACTGTTCCTCCGGTATATCAATATGACAGGAACCGCTAATCTGGCGTGCTTTCGGAAGATCGAACACAAAGTCGCGGTAACCGCACCCTGCGAACCAATCACCTGTATCGTACATCAGAGAGCATAGCTCTTTGTCTGAGAGAAATTCATTCTCTGTATAGATCGCTGCCCAGAAGCGTTCACTTCCCGCCGGCATGGTCAATGGGAGATGTCTCTCCCGATAATATCGGGAACGAAGTAAGCGATGCGGGCATTTTTCAGATAGGCACGCCCCTTTGGCGATGGGGGCGTAAGTACCCAAAGCCAAGGGCGACCGAGAGACGATCCAGCCCTTCTTTCAGTGTAGACTTGTCAGATCAAGGGAGAATCGATCTGGCTTTATTGTAAAGGGCAAAACAGTATCCCCGCATCGAGATGGATTCAAGGGATCGCCCCAGCTCCTTGTATGTCTTTGCCAAGATTGCAGCACCATAGTTTAGAGGGCGGTGCCGATACGCACGTTCTCCACATAGGACGGCATTCTCCGCATCCCCGTGATGGAGAAGATACTGCGCGGCGAAGATGTCGGCGTGGTGCTGCATCCCCGCCCGCCTCACGGTATGCGGCGAGCTGCATGAGGAAGTCGTCGTCGGGCGTCCTGTTCCGCGCGTGCGAGAGGTCGTAAAAGAGCGCAGAAGCCCGTTCATTGTTGCGCCAGAATACGCTGTTGCCTTTGTTCACATCATGACTCTTTCGGCGGTCGGGAATGCCTCGCCATTGCTCGCAATCCTTTTAGGAACTCGCACGCGCGGGTAGAAGAAGGCGCGCAGGGCAGGATTGTCGATTTCATATCCAGCCTCTTTCTCGTGTGCACGGGGTAGATCTCCGCCTGGCATACTGCAGGGTCGATTGTCCCGCTGACGGAGGCGACATTCGTGTTTCCAGACAGAGGGGTGTAGTCCCGCCGCGCGCCGCGAGAAAGTATTCCTTACGCGGGAAGATGGAGTTGCTGAATGCAATCTCCCGTCCCGATCCTCCGAAGACTGTGGGAGAATGCCGTCCACTGGGGGCATCGACGGCAAACCGAGGAGCGCGCACAGCGTCGGGTGATGTCCACGGCACTGGTCAGATCGTCCACGACCGCATGCTCGAGCACTTCCCGCCCCGCGCATCATCCATGCGGCATGTGTCAGCGGGGCATCGACGATATAGGGGTGCGGACTAAAGATGGATACTCCGTGGTCGGGTATAGATTGACGAGATAGTCTTCGGGTGTATAGTGTTCCTCCAGATAAGAAAAAAGAGTGCTGAGGGCGCGGTCGACATTATGAACGCAGTGCCAAAAAGCTGCCTGGTTGAGCGCGCTTGGCTTGAGGTAGGGGCTGGCGACTTTTTCCTCCGGTCCGGCGAGACGCTTTGCCAGGAAGCTTCATCTGGACGGTGCCAGGCACCTGAACTGTGCGTTTGACCATGGGTAACATCCATCAGATGCAGTGACAGCACATTGTCCACATCGGGCATCCCCTCCAGAAAGCGGATAACACGATCTGCAGCATCATGGGCAAAGTCCTGATAGGGGGTTATGACGAGACGGTCGTATCCGCGTGTTATGCCATTATAGATACCATCTCCACCATTCATGAGATAGGTTGTTGTATATCCCTTGTGCCCGCAGGCGTTCGGAGGGTGATATAGTTCGCCGGAAGTTCGGCTGCTGTCCACTCATTGGATATGCCGGTATGCTGCATACATCCCCGTCTCGATGGTCGGGGAGAGGGCAGGTAGGCATACTCGTGCACGGAATAATGCTGATCGAATATCGTGCCATGTGAAAGCGGGCGGTGTGGCATGTGTTCTGCAAAAGATGTGCGCACAACGTGCCATGGCAGTGCATCGACGAGGATGTTCAGGACGAGTTTTCTGCGCGTTGGACTGTGACCGACGCGTATTGGCGTTCCGATACAAAGTCACTGTCGGATGAAAAACGGGTATTTTCGCTGAGGCGAAGAAGTTCACCGCCGCAGGATTCAGCCAGGCAGTGTCGTCGATGGTTTCCGTTTGTGCCGTGATGCTCTGTCCTTCTGTTGTCCCGATGATGCGGGAACGATGGCCTCGTCCCTGAGGCGACAGTGATGGCGGCGCTTTGGCGCGCGCGTACCCGCGCATGATGTCACAGGTGAAATCCCCGCCGACATTTTTGGCGAGCCCTGGTGCCGTGCGAATGGCATTCATCAGCCAGCGTTTATCGTTGCTGAGACCTTGCTCCCACATAGGCTCCAACATAGTATGCAGGGGAGATATGCGGCGAGACCGGAAGGAACCTCGAAGAAAATGGCGGACTCTGCGTGAAGACCATTTTCTGCAGAGTAACGCATTCGGCTCAGCGCGTATGGGGCGTAGTTCGCCTTTCCGGCCGCGATGGACAGACGGTCGAGTGTCTCCTGCGTCAGCACCGAGGCGGGGAGGTCGAGCGTGATCGGGACGTGAAAGAAGTTCAGTGCGTAGCCCCTGCATGACGAGAGCACTCTGCGATGGCGTCCTGCCTCCTGACAGGCACGGCTGAGGACAGACCAGACCGCAGGCTCGGCGGGACGCATCCGAAAGGCGCGCTCTCCGCAGGTGACGGCATTCGCCGCGTCACCGTTTGCGAGAAGATACTGCGCCGCGAAGATATCGGCGTGCGCCGCATCCCCGCCCGCCTCGCGGTACGCGGCGAGCTGCATGAGGAAGTCGTCGTCGTAGGCGTCCTGCTCCGCGCGTGCGAGGAGATCGTAGAGCCCCTGCGTAGTATTCATCGTTGCGCCAGAAAGACGTGAGCTCGTTTGGCATATATGCAACCCTTTCGTGGAAGTCCCACCGAAGAGTTCCCCATTGTTTGCGATCTCGCGGATAAAACCCGCACGCGTGGATAGAAGAACGCCCGCAGTTCTGCGCCATCTAGGGGCGCAGCCCGCCGCGAGCTCATGCCCGCGCGCGGATAGATCGACGCATGCCTCCGCAAAATCCGCCGTACCGTCCGGCTGCGTAACATCTTTTGTTTCCAGCCGCAGCGCGTGCGTGGCTGTCCGTGCGGCGAGCTTGAACGTCTGCCCGATCAAAGGGAGAAAGAGCATACGGCGTCGCGTGCTGTACCGCCGAAGACAGCGGGCAAATTTCCGTCAATGTCAGATGCGACGGGAAAATGACAAAAGAGCCCCCAGGGTCGGATAGAGATCGACGGCACTGGTCAGCCGTTGGCGATCACGCCTCTTGGTACGCCCGCCCCGCGCATCATCCATGCCGCCATGGTCGAGTTCTCCCGATGATGTCGAGTGGAGCCTCATCCCGCGCGGGGTGAAGACCGAGCTGCCGTGATCGGAGGAGACTGACGATGTATTCATCGTCCTCGTAGTGATTTTCGATATGGGAAAAGCAGCATACCGATATTGCGGTCAACATCCTCAGACCTGCACGGAACTGCGCTTTGTAGATCCTCAAAAATCCGGCAGACGAACGCTCGCCGTCGCCTTCTCCCACGCGAAGAGGCGCTGATCGAGCGGCAGATGCGTCTCGACCGCCGTGTGATTGAACCCCATCGCATCCCACGGGTGGATATCGAGATGGAGAAAGGTGAAGAGATCCGCTTCGCCAAATGCCTCGATGTGATGGATGGCTCGCTCTGCACCGATGCCGGAGGCTGATTCCACACCGTTGGAATCAGCCGGTCGTCAGCCGCCGCGCATGGTTCCGTTGTAGATGCTGTCTGTCGTCAGTATGGGGCGGCGGTGTAGTACCGAGATCCTTCATGCATTCGCCCAGCGTCAGGAATGTGCGTGAGAGCTCGTGACTGGCATCCGCCTGAAAAAGCTGTGTGTGGTGCGTATCGTCCTGTTTCGATTGCGGGGAGTGCGGGATACGTGTACCCGATGTGAGAAATGTGCATCGAAAAATCGCGCCGTTGGATCAGCGCGATGTTTCGGCATCCATTCGGAGATGCGTGCGCGGCGATATTCCATGGCAGAGCATCAACGAGGATATTCGGTACGAGCTGAGTGCCGCCGCGCTAGCCGTCTGACCGAGGATCGGCGTTCCCACAGCTGAATGGAGCGGGCTCCTCACAGGTGATCGTCGTGAGGGGCGGAGAGACGCATATAGCTGTAGAACCACTGACGAGACAGGCGAGCTGGATCTGCGCGATGGGTGGGCGTGCTGATGATGAGCTCCTGCGGCGGCTTTGTTCCTGCGCATGGGCAGGATGCACACGTCCCTCCGGTACGTCGATATTCACCGCGCGTGTGGACTTCCTGCGCTTTTGCAGATCCAAATGGAAATCGCGGCGAGATGTTGATACCTGGAACCAATCGCTTTGAACGTGCGTCTGCACATCATATAGGAGCGGTCGAGAGAAACCCGCCGTCGGCATAGGTCCCACGCAATAGGGCAGCACTTCGCCGGCGTGTGGTGATCGGGACGTATTCTCCGACAAAGACATCGACGAAATACGAGTACATCGCCATCATCATTACGGCACGAGACTTTGCCAGCGCGTACTAGCGCACCGTTCATCGCGCGTGTGAGCCGGGCAAAGCGTGGCCGCACGGTCCCTGCGGCGGGAAGCGAGCGGCGTATGTGCCAAAACGATGGAGATAGATTCTAAAATACGCAGCGCTCAGGCCGTCGCGCCACTGCTGCTCATCCGGCCGAGCGAGTACGTTCCATACCGCGGAGTCTCAGAGAAGACGCTTGCGGTAGAGGCACTGTTCCGCGCATACGCCAGCATTTTCTGCGTCGCCATTCGCGAGAAGATACCGCGCGGCGAGGATGTCGGCGCGCGCCGCATCGCCCGCCTGCTCGACACGCAGCGAGCTGCGCGAGAAAGTCGTCGTCGTAGGCATCCTGCCCGCACGTGCGGGGACACCATACAGCAGCGCAGAAGCCCGCTCGTTGTTGCGCCAGAGTATGCTGATCGTCGCTCATCATATCTCGTTCTCTCTTTAGACGCGCGATAAAAACAATCCCGAGTGATGTGCGCTGAATTTATCGGTGTACTCTCAAAGACGGTCTGCGCTGAACCACTCCCGGTCGTGCGGCGCGCATCGCGGGCCAGAACTCCCCGTTGTTTGCGATCTCACGGACGAAGTCACGGGCACGCGAGAGAAGAATGCGCGCAGTTCCGCGCTGTCCAGGCGTAGTCCTCTCGAGCCCGCGGCCGCGCGGATAGATACCGATGATCGCATTCTCAAAACATCTAGCGTGCCGTCCCATCGACGGCCCCACGCGTCTCAATGCGCATGGCATGATCGTGGGAGTTTCGTGCGGCGAGCTTGAATGACTGCCCGGATACTGCGATGCACTGTATACCGTGCGCGCGCTGTGCCGCCGAAGATGCGGGAAGACGGCCGTCAATATCATCGCTGACAGGAACGCAGAGATGTCCAAGCGTCGGGCAAATATCAACGGCGCCGGTTAGATCCTGCTCACCGCACCTGGGTACGCCCTCCGCGCATCATCACGCAGCACCGGTGGAATACGCACTGACCACGTCAACGTATCCATTGTTGGGCGGCGAGGAGAAGATGGATGTGCCGTGATCCGGAATACAGGTTGATGATGTATTCGTCCTCCGTATAGTGCTCCGTAATGCGGAGAGCAGCTGCCCGATCGAACGGTCGAGATGGCGCAGTTCCGTCCAGAACTGCTGCTGATAGATGGGAAAGTTAGGAGGCGGACACTGAGGTCATTCTTTTCCAGAGGAAATAATCGTTCGCTCAGAGGAAGTCTGGTTTCACAGGCGTCGCAAATTTATAGTCGACGCCATTCCGATGGGTGCACGTCTGTCGTGTAAGAAGAGGAATTGGTCACATTCCTCAAAGGCCTCCAACAGACGGATGGTTCGTGCTACGCCCTCATGTGCCGGCATATTCCATGGATTGATCGTCAGTTGGTCGTGCCCGCGCATGGCACCGCAGTGCACGCCGTCACCCCTGCGATTGGTGCGCCAGAAATATCCAAGCACTTCATCTGTCTCTGAGATGGATTTTTGTGATCGTAATCTCGTGACTGACGCGTTCATTGGAAAAATATGCGTGATGTGGGTAACGACCTGTGTTGATGGCGGTCAGGGATGGGTATGTATACTCGGATGTCGAGAAATGCTGATCGAATATTGTTCCCTCAGCGAAGAAGCGCGCGATGTTCGGCATTGCATCGGCAAAATATTTGCGCACAACAGGCCATGAAAGTCCGTCGAGCAGGATGTTCATCACGAGCTTTCTGCGTCGCGGATGGTGCCTGAGCGGGATCGGTGTACCGAGTGCAGGGCGTTTCGTTCTCGGTGTAACCGTGACGGGCCTCATCAAAACGAAAGTAGCTGAACGACCACTTGCCAAGACAGGCGGGGCGGGTATCCTGCGAGTTCTGTATAAGAAGCCGCTGCTCCTCTGCTGTCCCCGCAATGGGGACAATCAGTGTTTAGCCGTCGTGAATTTCGATGGATGTCGGCGTCGAACTCCTGCGCTTTTGCAGATGAAATACGGTATCCTTGCAGCCTGCATGCAGGAATTCCTCACTGCCACGCGTACTTGCCAACATGGAGGCGCGTTCCGAAAGATATTCATTTTCCGTATAAAGTGCTGACCAGAATGGGGCGTCATTTGCAGCGATATGTGTGGCAGCGGTTCTCCGATAAAGACATCTGAATCGAAGCGAAGCCCTTTTTCATCGAGATGTGCACGACGTGGGTGCCATCGGGCATAGTTTCGGACCGAGGGCGAGGAGAGACCGATCGAGGCACTCCTGTAAAATTCTCCTCCGGGTCGATGCAGGGAGAGGGTGGGGATTGCTGCCGATGAGAGCCCGTAGGCATATCCCTCGCATGGCAGTCGCGTCAGTATCACGGCCGAGCTGCTCGTGAGACGGCGGCGGACGCGCACACCTCAAGGTTAATGGGCCGCTTGGCATGGGCCCGTTCCCCGCGTGCGGCGGCATTTTTCTATATCACCGCGATGGAGGAGATAACTTCGCCGCAAAGATATCCGCGCGCTCACCTCAGTGAGCGCTGCCTCCGATACGCGGCGAGCTGCATGAGGAAGTCGTCGTCGCAGGCGCGCCCTGCTCTGATCGTGCGAGGAGATCGTAGAAGAGCCCCTGTGCGTGCTCATCATTGTACTGAAATACGCTGATCGTCGTCCTGCATGGTGGATCCCTTTCCTCAAAGCTGCGATGGGCTCCAGCCGCTATGCCTTCAGTGCTTCCTCGAATACGTGGAAGAACGCCGCAATGTCGGGCGCGTCGATCGCGCCGAGTGCGCACAGGCGGAAGGTCGACGCCGTCTGCATTTTGCCGGGGATAGATGGTGTAGCCGCGCTCATAGCAATAGTCGTGCACACGGGTGAAGTCAAAGTCTGCCGACGGATGAGTTGACGGCGACGACGAGCCCCGACTGGATCGCACGCGGGATGGTCTCGGTGAGCCCCCAGACGGGCGATTCCCTCGTGGATGGCATTGATCGTGCGTGTATGGCGGTGCCCACTTCTTCGCCTCTCCCTCGGCGAAGTATTCAGCGAGCACGCTTTGCCGCGTACACGGTCTGCACGGGTGGGGTAAAGCGCATTCTCCCGTCTCCTCGAAGCCCGTATGTTGCATGACGAGGGTTCGTATAGTAGGAGCGCACAGGGATAGTCCTTTGCCGCTGCGAGCAGGGATTTTTGGCGATGACGAAGGAGAGTCCCCGTCATCCCCTGGATGCCCTTCTGCGCCGAGGACATGCAGACGTCGATGTTCATCTCGTCGGCGGAGAAGGGGATCGCGGCGTAGGTCGAGATCGTATCGGCGATCATGACTGCGCCGTGTGCATGGGCGAGCGCGCCAATCTGCTTCACGGGGTTCAGGATGCCCGTGCCTGTCTCCTGATGCGTCGTGTAGACGACGGCGATATCGGGATTCTCTGCGAGCGTGCTCTCCACCGCATCGAGGTCGGGCAGACCGTCCGCCGGGAAGGTCAGGTTGATGTGCGGCACGGAGTAGGCGCGTGCGATCTCTGCCGCGCGCGCAGAGTAGGCGCCGTTGTTGACGATGAGGAGTTTCTTCCCCGCGGGAACGAGCGAGCTGACACAGGCGTCGATGCAGAGCGTGCCCGACCCGCAGAAGAGCACCGTTGCCCAGTCCGCCCCATCGGCGTGGACGACCTTTAGGAGGTCGGTGCCGAGCTCGCGCATGAGCTGCCCGAACGCACGCTCGCGCGGACAGATGTCGAGGGACGATCTGTGCCATCTTGACGGTGTCCGTCGTGGTCGCAGGGTCCCAGGGTTGAGGAGGATGTTGCGCTGGATGTTCGGTTTACCTCCCGATACAGGAATAGCAGTTGAAAGACGAACGGCGCGTTCCAGTATCCTTCCATTTCGCATGGCGGGATACACGATGCGCAGGTTGTACGAACGGGCGAAGTCCTCGAAAGAAACTGCGCGGAAGAAAGTTGCTGAGCCCTTGTAGCGCGCGTCATAGTCAGGGGATTACGAGCGACGATGGGCGTGAAACTCTTCTTCTTTGTCCGATCATGTACGTCAATCGGCCATCGCTCAGTCGTCTTTTCAGGCATTCGCTCCATCAGCCGTTCCGCATACATTGTCGGTCAGGTAGTGGAGCAGGCTGTTGCGTAGTGCCGCATCGTAGGTCTGCGTTGTATCAAATGGCGTCTGCCTCGCCGGCGTAGAGCTCGATGCCCATGGGGAGCACCGCTGCGCGCCGCCTCGACAGAGCCCTCGGCAGTAGTCAGTTCCGCCGACCGTAATGCGTCACGCTGCAGCGAGGTAGAGGTTTGCTCCAGCACCCGCAGCCGACCTCGAAAGGCACGCTCATCCCTGCGTGAGATGCAGCAGCTGCTGGATGCACTCGAGCCTGCAGTTCGAGACCATGCGTCGAGTGAGATGCCGCCCATCCATGACGTCAAAGCCGTTCATGCGTTTTAAGTTCGAGGAAGATATCCTGCCAGCTGCCCGAGAGGGCAGCTTCGTCTACGGCCGTCGGTTCCAGATGGCTTTCCACTTACTGTCCGTGTGACCTTCCTTCCATACAGATGACGCAGTGCTCAGACGACCTCGATCAGTCGGATGATGTCCTTGATCGGCAGGAGCTCCTTGTCGATCTCGTGGGCGCGATGATGGACGAGGATGGAGCGTGCTGCATTCTCCATGGAGAATGCCGCGCGCGTGAGCTGATTTGCGTAGATGACGACGCGGACACCGTGCGCCGCGAGCTCCGCCTCCGTGATCGTGTTGTAGGAGGATGGGACGGCGACGATGGGGACGTCGGGGTGGCTTGCGTGGAAGGCGTCGCAGAACGCGATGACCTCATCGGGCGATTTTGGCGCGCGAGTGGATCATGATGGCGTCTGCGCCTGCCGCGACTATACGCCTCGGCGCGTGCGAGGGCATCCTCCTGTCCCTTTTCGAGGATCAGGGCTCTCGATGCGCGCGATGATCGCGAACTCCTCCGTGCGCTGCGCTGATTTACCCGCCGCGATCTTTTCGGAGAAATTTTCGATCGTGTCCTGCGTCTGCGCGACCTCCGTGCCGAAGAGGGAGTTGCGCTTTGCGCCCGTCTTGTCCTCGACGATGACGGCGGAGACGCCGATGCGCTCGAGGTGCGGACGTTGTAGGCGAAATGCTCAGCCGTTCCGCCCGTGTCCATGTCGAGGATGATGGGCTTCGTCGTGACGTCCATGACCTCGTTGATGGTCTGGATACGGTCGGAGAGGTCGACGAGCTCGATGTCGGGCTTGCCGCGTGAGGTCGAGTCACAGAGACTGGAGACCCACATGGCGTCGAGGCTGGTCGAGGCCGCCGTCATTCTCGACGACGGTTTTCTCCGCGATCAGCCCCGTGAGGCCGTTGTGCACCTCGATGGTCTTGACGATGGGGACGATCGCGAGGAGCCGGCGCAGGCGGCCACGGCGTGCCTCGGGCATGGCAAGCTGCTCGCGCATCTGCCAGTCGATTTTGCGTACCTCGTCATTGTAGGGTGTACGGCGGCTCAACGAGGCTGCCCGCCGCAGCGCGCGAGTGCCGCGAGAACGTTTTTGCGGATGGAGGACTCGGGTCCCTGCGCTGAGTTGCTCCCGTGGACGACGTAGTCGAGCGCGCAGACGGTCGATGATCTCGTCGTACATGATGTGCTCCTGCACGACGACCTCCGCGACCTCGGGCAGCACGCTGAGCATTGCTATGCGCTCTTCGAGTGTCTTCGTCGGAAAGCGGTTGTAGCGTACCATCTCCGCGTCGGAGAGGACACCGACAGTGACCCGGCCGAGCTCTGCCGCCGCACGCAGGAGGTTCTTGTGCCCCGCATGGATGATATCCGTGCAGAAGCAGGGTGTAAACGTTCTTCATGTCTTTCCCTCTATTTCGTTTTTCTGTTGGCGGCGTGTATATTTGCGACTGATAGGGGCGGGATTGCCGAAAGCGAACCCTAGTGGAGCAAGTGAGAAAAAGCGTGCGACCTCGCCCCGGCGTACTTCTCTCGTTCAAGCGAAGCGCGTTTAAGAAGTGCGCCGGTATTTTAGACGAACGAGCACGCGATCGCTCGCGCAACGAGGCGTTCGCGTCAGGCATCCCGTAAACAAGCATCCCGTAGGCAAGCATCCCGCCATAACATTCAACCCATATGCTCATCCGCGCCTCCAGCGCCGCAGCTCCTCCACCGTGTCGATCTCCACACGTCCTCGCGCGTGCATTCCCTGATGTACACGTCGCATTCGTGCGGATGGTATTTTCAGTATGATCTCGTCCCAGTAGAGCTGACGATACTGCTCCTCGGCGTAGAGCGCATTCGCGCAGCGCGCCAGCCGCGCCCGTCCGCTGCCGTCAGTAGGAAGACCGAGCATCTGGTAACAGGGGTGTGAGCTCTCCGTATCAATATGCGTGATCCTCCCGTCGGCATCCACATCAAAACACCAGTCATCCGTCGCCGTCACGGGGAACGCGATGTAGTTCGTGCGTTCTTGTGTGGGCGTGATGATGGCGGGATGCGCGAGTAGAGATCGCCCTCGATGACGTAGCTGTCCTCGAGCAGCCCGGCGCGCCCGCGAAAGTGATGGAGGAGATGTTATTGGCCGCATCAGTCCGGATTGTCGAGAAAGGCAATGTGCGGGTACGCGTCCTTGAGGCGTATCGAATGCCGCACCACAATAGCCCCGTACTATAGTAATCGACGAAATCCCCGCCACATTAAGCGCATCTAAAATTGTCGCGATGATTGGCACGCCGTTCACGGGGACGAGCGGCTTCGGCAGGTGATCGGTCAGCGGCGCGAGCCGTGACCCACGCCCGGCCGCGAGAATGACGGCGCGCGTCACGCGATGCGCACCCATCACGCGAGCCCCATCTTGCGTTTCGCCTTCGCGAGCGTCTTTTTCGGCGATGTGTGCGGCACGCTCCGCCCCACGTGCAATCTCTGCATCGAGGTATGCCTTATCCGTGAGCAGCTCCGCATAACGCTCGCGGATGGGGCGCAGCTCGTCGGCGACGACCGTCCCGACGGCCGTCTTGAAGTCGCCGTAGCCCTTTCCGGCGAACTCCGCCGTGATCGCATCGTAGGATTTCCCCGTGATGGCGGAGTAGATCGTCGTGAGATTGTTGATGCCGTCCTTGCCCTCGCGGAACGCGACCTCGGCCTCACTATCCGTGACGGCGGACTTGAATTTTTGAGGATCGTCTTCTCGTCGTCGAGGATGAAGATGGTCGCCTGGCGTTCTCGTCGGACTTGCTCATCTTCGCTGTCGGCTCGCGAGGGCTCATGACGCGTGCCCCCGCCTTTGGGAAATAGCCCTCGGGCGGGCGGAATGTCTCGCCGTAGACGTAGTTGAACCCGCGCGGCGACGTTCCGCGTAAACTCGAGGTGCTGCGTCTGATCGGCGCCGACGGGCACGTAGTCCGCCTGATAGGGAGAATATCGCCGGCCATCAGCGCGGGATAGGTGAAGACCCCGCGTTGATGTCCTCGGGATGCTTCGCCGACTTATCCTTGAACTGCGTCATGCGGCTGAGATCGCCGAACAGGGCTGAGACACGAGAGCATCCAGCCCTATCTGTGCGTGTGCGGGGACGTGGCTCTGGATAAACACCAGACTCTCCTCCGGGTTGAGGCCACACGCGAGCAGGAGGGCAAACGCCTCGCGGCTCGCCTTGCGCGCGCATGGCGGGCTCGTGGTAGACCGTCAGCGCGTGCAGATCGGCGACGAAGTAGTAACAGTCGTATTCCTTCTGCAGCTGCCGCCAGTTCTTCACCGCGCCGAGATAGTTGCCGAGGGGTGAATGTACCGGTGGGCTGGATACCACTCAGGATGATCTTGCGGCGGGCTGCATCATTTTCGTTCATGGATATTCCTTCCTTTATACACATAGAATCTCTTTCATTATATCTCATGAGAGACAGATAAGCAAAGGGAGAGAATGGTGTGTTTGCCATGTGTGCGTGAGAATGAAAACAGACGAGCCGTACATGTGCGTGCTGCAATCCCCTTAGCAAACCCTGGTGGAGCAAGTGAGTAAAGTGTGCGTTCTGCCCCTGCGGATTTTATTCGTTCAAGCGAAGCGCGTTTGGAATCCGCAGGTATTTGAGGCGAGATAAGCACACGATCACTTGCGTAACGAGGGTTCTGCGTGGGGGATGCAGCACGTAGCGAAATTCGTATTTCTATAAAATCTCCTTGCCAACATCCCTCTCCTCTGTTACAATATCTTCCGTAGTGAAAAACACAAACCACAAGATATAGTATAAAGGAGCAAAATCTATGACAGTGACGACGGTGACAAAACGTGCGGGTCATGCCGTGCCCTATGACCGGTCGAAGATCCTCAATGCCATTACATCGGCGAGTAAGGAGTACGTCCACCCGATGACGGCGCTCGAGATCGACACGGTGACGAAGAGCGTCGAGGAGGCGTTCGGCGACCGCATCGGAGATCAGCGTCGAGGAGATCCAAGACCTCGTCGAAAAGCAGCTGCTCGCGCACGGACACTACGACATCGCGCGCCGCTACATCACCTACCGCCAGCGCCACGCCCAGCGGCGTCTCGCGCAGAAGCACCTCATGGAGAGCTACCGCGACATCTTCTTTGCCGATGCGGTGGACTCCGACCTCAAGCGCGACAACGCGAACATCAACACGGACGCGTCGATGGGCATCATGCTGAAACTCGGCGCGGAGGGCGCGAAGCACTTCGTCGACAACTACGTCCTCGAGGAGCGCTATGCGACGGCCGACCGCGAGAACTTCATCCACATCCACGACAAGGACTTCTCGCTCATCACGTTCAACTGCTGCCAGATCGACCTTCTCAAGCTCTTTCGCGGCGGCTTCTCGACGGGACACGGCTTCCTGCGCGAGCCGAACTCCATCCGCGCCTACGCGAGCCTCGCGTGCATCGCGATCCAGTCGAACCAGAACGATATGTTCGGCGGACGGAGAGCATCAATGCCTTTGGCTATGCCATGGCGGACGGCGTCAAGAAAATCCTTCCGCAAAGCGATCGTCGAGGAGGCGTGGAAGGCGCTGCTCTACCGCATGGACGCGGCTGCTTTCACGCATGAGGCGTTCAAGAAGGCCCTGCGCGCGGGCTCGACTTTGCCGTCTGCGTCTATGCCGAAAAGCGGGACGATGTGCGTGCAGAGCAGGCACGCGCCGAACTCATGCGTGCGCTCCGCACCGTCTACAGTGCGGCGTTCTGACACGCCGGCAGAGCAGGAACTCGAGGCGGATGTGCGGACGATCTACCAGCTCGCCTGTGAGGCGTTGAGGAGGAGACGCATCAGGCGATGGGCGCTCATCCACAATTTCAGCACACCCTCCACTCGCGTGCAGGCGCACAGGTGCCGTTCAGCTCCATCAACTACGGTATGGACGCATCGCCCGAGGGCGCTCGTCATCCGCGAGGTGCTCAGCGCGATCTGGCAGGGGCTCGGCAACGGCGGGACGGCGATCTTCCCGATCTCCGTCTTTCCAGCTCAAGGCGAGGGTCATCCTGACCCGAGGATCCGAACTACGACCTCTTTATCGAGTCCTGCCGCGTCAGTGCGCGCCGCCTCTTCCCGAACTACGTCAACCTCGACGCACCGTACAACCTCAGTACTACAAGCCGGGCGACTACAACAGCTGCGTTGCGACGTGGGCTGCCGCAGCGCGTCATGAGCAACGTCAACGGACCCGAGCAGTCGGGCAGCCGTGGAAACTTCTCGCTTTACGACGATCAATCGCACGAACCTCGCGCTCGAGGCGAAGGGGCGATCTGGATCGATTCTGGGAGCTCTACGATCACTACAGTCGACCTCTGCCATGACTACCTGCTCGATCGCCTGAAGATCATCGAGGAAAAGCACATCTACAACTATCCGTTCCTCATGGGGCGGGGCGTCTGGCTCGACAGCGAAAAGGCGAGCCCCGTCGACTCCATCAGGAGGGTGCTGAAGCACGCCTCGTACTCGATCGGCTTCTGCGCGGACTCGCCGAGTGCCTTGTTTCGCACTCATCGGCAAAGCACCACGGCGAGGAGAGGCGCAGAAACTCGGGCTCGAGATCGTCGGACACATGCGCGAGCGCACCGATGCCTACACCGAGGCGGAGCACCGCAACTGGTCGACGTTCGGCACGCCCTGCAGAGAGCACGAGCGAGCAGTTCCAGCGCGCGAACAAGCGCGTCTACGGGACGATCCCGGTGTCTCGACCGCTCCTACATGACGAACTCAAGCCACGTGCCCGTCTACTACGACATCAGCGCCTACGACAAGATCCGCATCGAGGCACCGTATCACGCGCTCGAGAACGCAGGGCACATCGCCTACATCGAGATGGACGGCGACCCGTCGAAAGAACGTCAAGGCCTTCGAAAGTCGTCCGCGCCATGCGACGCGGACATGGGCTACTTCTCCATCAACCACCCCGTCGACCGCGACCCCGTCTGCGGCTACACGGGACTCATCGAGAACGAGTGCCCGCACTGCCACCGCAAGGAGACCGCCTTCGGCACGATGACCGTACCGCGCATGAAGGACTAAAATAGAAAATTTGGGCTGCTGCATGAATTGTTTTGATTCGTGCGGCAGCTCTTTTTGTGCAGTTCGTTCAGCGCCTATCGTCACGCCTATGGCGTGCACACTTCGTTGTGACGGGGAAGCTCATACCGTTCTCCCAAGTCCCCGTCGAAACGGGGAGGGGGACCACTGAGCGGTCAACGTCAGCCAATCACACATCGCTAACGCTCGTGTTCTTGGGACGTTTTCGCATACGACCTAGTTTCCCAATCAGCTTCGTCCTACGGACTTGCTTCTTGGACAGGTCAGCAAGCGGTGGTGGGGGCACAAGAAAGGACTGCCGTACGAGGATTTCCTCGTTCAGCAGTCTTTTTATATGAAACTTGTCCCAGTTGAACTACACGGGCATACTTTTTTGCTAAAATATTCCATCGAGGAGGAACTCTGTGCGTGAAAAGAGTGGCACACCCTATCGATGAGGAGCCGTGGCGCGATCTTTGCGGCCTTGCCGACTATCGCCTCCGCATCGACGCCGCCCCGGAGCTCCTGCGTGACCGCCTGATCGCCCGCACAGGTGCAGGGGCGGCAGCACGGCGGAGGGACGCCGTCGCCTTTTACGAGGCCAGCGACGCGCCGAACATCCTCCGTTTCGCCGCCTCATGCGGGCGCGGCGAGACGAGATCTGGCGCATGACGGCGGACGGAGATTTTATGCGGGAAAAGGGAGAAACATTATGATGAAGGGAGGGATTTTCTTGCGGTTGATACAGGAGACGAAGCAGACGCAGCACCTCGCCATGACGGCACAGCTGCGGCAGGCGATTCACATCTTGCAGCTCTCTGCTTCTGCCTTGGAGGAGGAGCTCGAACGCGCCTATCTGGAGAATCCTCTCCTTGAGATGGAGGAGGGGGGCACCGCCGCTGCGGGATGAGCATCCCAACATGGATTGGATGGCGCACGACTTCCATGGGGCGGATGATATGGATGCGGCAGAGGATCGCACGGCGCGCGACTACGTGGGAGCCGGCTGCGCCGGTTGCCCTCTCGCTCGAGGAGGCGCTGCTGCGTGAGGTGGATTTTTGCTTTTCTGACGAAGAGAAAAAGGCGATCGCGGTATTTCTCATCGGGTCGCTCGATCATCGTGGATACCTCACGCCGCCTTGCCGAGGCAGCACGCGCCACAGGGACATGCATGCCTGATGTGACAGAGGTGCTGCGCGTCCTTCAGTCGTTTGAGCCCGCGGGGATCGGGGCGCGTGATCTGGCTGAGTGTATGCGCCTGCAGGCGGAACGGGCGGATCTCTATGATGGCCTTCTGCGTGCGGTGATCGAACGGCATCTCCCGCGCTGTTGCCGAGGGGACGTTATCGCGCGATTGCACGGGCAGAGGGGCTCTCTCGCGGCGGTACAGTCGGCGGTCGATGTGCTGCGCACCTTCTCGCGAAGCCCGGCGAGTGCCTACGGCGCGGAACCGCCGTCCTATATCCCGTGCCGATGTGCGCCTCTCTCTTGTTGATGGAGAGATGCAGGTCACGGTCTGCTCAGAGCATCTCCCCAGCTTCGTATCTCACGCCTGTATCGGAACACGGCGGATCTGGATCAAGAGACACGCAGCTATATCGCACGGCGGATCTACGCGGCACGCGCCCTCATTCGCGCCGTCGGGCAGCGCGGCGAGACCCTGCGCCGCGTGGCAGGAGCTCGTACACAGGCAGGCGGACTCTCGTCGTTGCCGGCGCAAAGGGGCTCCATCCGCTCAGCCGGCAGACCGTCGCCGCGGCACTCAGGGATGCACGAGTCAACCATCAGCCGCACCGTTGCGAATAAGTACATCGATCTGCCGCGTGGCATCGTCCCCCTCAAGGCTTTTTTCAGCAGTGCGGTCGGCGCGGAAACGGATACGCTTACCAGTGCGGAGCAGGTACGGCGCGCAGTCTCTGACTTGATTGCAGCAGAGGATGAACATGCGCCGCTTTCCGATGCGCAGATCGCCGACCGCCTTTCCGCACGCGGGATGACGGTGGCGCGCCGCACCGTGATGAAGTACCGCACGCAGCTTGGCATTCCATCCTCGAGCAAGCGGCGCCGGTATTGAGCGGCGGCATTGAGCAGCGTGGGTGACGGATTCATGGATGAGAGGTGAAAAGATTGCAGGCACAGGTACTTGTTGTTGCGCCGACACCGCGTCTCGCAGAGGACGTGCGGGGCGTGATTGCCGACCGATTTCACGCGCAGGAGGTTTTTGTTTGAGGTCGTTGAGGCGGATCTGCGTGATGCAGAGGCGTTTGCTGAGCGCGGCGGAGCAGAGGCTATGAGGTCGTTGTGAGTCGCGGCGGCACCGCGGACCTGCTGGAGCAGCTGCTGGATATCCCCGTCGTACATATCCAGGTCTCACTGACGGATATCTTGCGCGCCGTCCGAACGGCGGGCGCGATGACGGCGGAGCAGAAGATCGGTGTCGCGGGATTCCCTAACACGATCTATGGTTGTGCCGAGCTGTCGGAATTGCTTCCCCTTGAGGTCGTGGAAATCGAGGTGCACGGGCGCGGGATGCGGAGGAAAAACTGCGTGCAGGTGCGGCGGAAGGCGTGGATATGATCGTTGGAGATGCCGTATCTGCGCGTATTGCCCGCAAGTGCGGCGTGCGGCAACGGCAATCGACTCGGGGCGGCAGGCAATCTATCAGGCGCTCAGCGAGGCTGCACTCATCGCGGGGTGCGGCGACAGGACGAACTGACATCGAATTTCCTGCGCGGTGTTGTGGACAAGGCACAGGATGGCGTTGTTGCGGTCAATGCGGAGGGCGAGGTCAGCCTGTTTAATCCTGTGGCGGAGGATATTTTTCGACGGACACGGTATGAGACGGTGGGGCAAAAGCTCAGCGCACTCCGTACCGCCCTTGATCCGGCGCAGGACGCCGACGAGGAACAGTTCATCCGCATCCATCAGAAGCAGTATCTCGTTCGGCGAACACCTGTCGTCGTGCACGGAACGGTATGTGGCAGTATCTTTCGCGTGCAGAGCATCTCGGAGGTACAGCGCATCGAGCGCCATATCCGAAAAAAACTTGCCGATCGCGGTCTGGTCGCCAAATGGAACATGGAGGACATCAAGGGCGACTCTCAGCATGCCGTGCAATGAAACGCAAGGCGGAACGGTATGCACGGACGGACTCGACGGTGCTCATTACAGGAGCGTCGGGAACCGGAAAGGAGATGCTGGCACAGGGGATCCACAACCGCAGTCGCCGCAGGGCACGCCCTTTCTCGCTGTGAACTGCGCGGCACTCCTAGAGAATCTCTTGGAGTCGGAGCTCTTTGGCTACGTGGACGGAGCATTCACCGGCGCACGAAAGGGCGGACGACAGGGACTCTTTGAGCTGGCGCATGGCGGAACCATCTTTCTCGATGAGATCGGTGAGATGCCTGCCCTCCTCCAGACACGCCTGCGTGTTCTGCAGGGAACGCGAGGTCATGCCACTCGGCGGAGACAGCATCGTGCCCATTGACGTGCGTGTGATCGCGGCGACGAACCAGAACCTCGCACGTATGGTGGAGGCGGGGACGTTCCGCAGTGACCTCTACTATCGACTGAACATCCTGCGCATCCACATGCCCTCTCTCGCTGAGCGGCGTGCGGATATACCGCTCTTGACACAGAACCTGATGCATCGGATGGCCGATCTGAATGAGTGCATTACAGGGATCACTGACGAGGCGATTGGCGTACTCTGTGCACGTGCGTGGCCGGGCAATATTCGCCAGCTGCAAAACATGATGGAACGCCTGATGCTGCTGGCAGACGGTACGGAGATTACGGCGGCGGATGTGCGCCGTGCCGAGGAGGACGATCGGGAGGAGGAGTCCGCTAGACAAAAAACGATGAGGGCGAGGGGGACGTCCTACAGCGCGCTGCTTGCGGAGGAACACTATAACCTTGGCCGTGCAGCAAAACGGCTGGGCATTCACCGGACGACGTTGTGGCGACACATGAAGAACACAAAATAGTGCAAAATGCAGCGAAATGCTGCAACGTGCATCATAAGGCGTGTTGTGACATGAGATGGAGCAGGGGACAAAATTGTTCGCCTGCTCCATTTTTTGTGAGAAAAATATCAGGAAATACGGTTTAAATTTCATTTGGCACGGTTCTTTGCATTATTTATAGGCAGAGACAAAAAGATGATGGAAAATAGGTGATGAGATGATCAAACTGGCAGTCATAGCAGATGATTTGACCGGTGCCAATGATACGGCACCAGTTTGCCAAACGTAATATTCACGCCTCCGTCAAGATGGATCTCGTGCATGCCGTGGGGAGAACAGAACCCGCAGCGGAGGTGATCGTTGCGGACTCGACAGCCGTGATCTGGATGCAGCACAGGCCTACGAGAAAGTCTATGCAATCTGTACGCAGATGCGTGCGTTTCATCCGCAGAGTGTATTTAAGAAGATTGATTCGACACTGCGCGGCAACATTGGCGCGGGAGATCCGAGCGGCGCAGATGCCTTTGCCCCGGATCTCGTCGTGATTGCACCCGCCTATCCGCGGATTCGCCGCACGACGGTGGGCGGACATCACTTGATGGATGGAATTCCGCTCGATCTCACAGAGATAGCGAGTGCACCCAAGACACCGGTACATGAGTCCTATATTCCTGCAATTCTTGCAAAACAGGCGGATAATCCGTCAGGGGTCTTTGGACTATCAAACGGTGCGCGGGAGTGGCGGCCATTCAGGCGGCACTAGCACGCCTGCGCAACGAGGGAATACGCTGGATCGTCTCGGACGTTGCGGAGGAACAGAATTTTGTCGACCCCATGGCGGCACTGCGCACGGAGGATCCTATGGGTTGGTTCCGCGGGACTAGCGGATTATCTCCCCGCATTCTATGGATGGGCGGGTGCGCAGGAGCGTGAGGTGCTGCCGCGTACGGGCGCGGTCGTCGTCTGTGCGGGCAGTGTGAGCCATACAACACAGATGCAGGTGCGCCGGCTCAAGGAATGTGCGGCTGTGGCAGAGATGCACCTAGATGTTGCACGTATACTTAGCGATCCACTTGTGGCAGAGGAGTGCGCATGAGACTGAACGACCTCCTGCACGTGGGACAAGATGTACCATTACCTCGGCGCAGACGGATGCTGAGGTGCGCCGTGCTGTTACGCAGGGAAGAGACATGGCCTCTCGGGCAAGGCGGTCAGCGAACGCATTGCAGCGTTTTTCGCCGAGGTGCTTGGACGGGCGGATCTACACGGGGGTCGCGGGGTTGTCCTGACCGGCGGCGACACGGCGTGCATATATGCCGTGCGCCTCGATGTCCACAGCATCGACGTTCTGCGCGAGATTGAACCGGGGGTTTCCTCTCGGCGTTCTGCGTGGACGACATGCGGAGTCTGTTTTTGTCGTCACGAAGGCCGGAGCATTCGGTACGGAAGACGCGTCAGCATGCCGTCTCAGCGAGATCGTTGGAACATTTAGCAATATGGAGGGAGCTATGTTACGTCCAATTCTTGGAATCACGATGGGTGATGCAGCGGGTGTCGGCCCGGAGGTCATCGTCAAGGCACTTGCGGATGCAGAGATGTACCGCATCGCACGTCCGCTCGTCTATGGCGACGCGAAGATCATGGAGCGCGCGGTGCATATTGTCGGCGCAGCGATGCGCTGTCATGGCGTGGAGACACCTGCAGATGGGTGCTATGAGGCGGGGACGATCGACGTCGTCGACCTCGCGAACCTCCCTGCCGACCTCCCCTTTGCACAGGTGGATGGACGCGCAGGACGGGCGGCGTACGAGTACATCGAGCGCGCCCTGTGGAGATGCCATGAAGCATGAGATTCATGCCATTGTCACTGCACCGCTGAACAGAGGCACTGCATCTTGGCGGGAGTAAACTATCCGGGCATACGGAGATCCTTGGCAGCCTCATGGGGCAGACGAAGTACTCCATGATGCTCACCAGTCCAAAGCTGCGTGTCATCCATGTGACGACACATATTGCCCTGCATGATGTGCCGGGGCGCGTGAAAAAAGACCGCATCGCCGACGTGATCGCACTTGCGCAGGAGACGCTGCAGCTGATGGGCATTGAGAAACCACGCATTGCTGTTGCAGGGCTTAACCCACACTGCGGCGAGGGCGGTCTCTTCGGCGACGAGGACGAGCGTGAGATTGTACCGGCGGTTCGGGAGGCGCAGGCGAAGGGGTGGGATGTTACGGGCCCCGTGCCGCCTGACAGTGTCTTTCACCGCGCGGCGAACCTGGATGAGTTCGATATCGTCGTCGTCATGTACCACGATCAGGGGCATATCCCCATCAAGGTGCTCGGTTTTGATAGCGGGGTCAACGTCACGGTCGGTCTGCCGTGCATCCGCACCTCGGTCGACCACGGTACGGCGTTCCCTGTCGCAGGTACGGGGCAGGCGAGTGAGAACAGTATGCGCGAGGCACTGATACTGGCAGCACAGATGGCAAAGGTCAAGTTTGCGCAGAGCACGTAGGAGAGATACCATGTTTGAAGCAAAAGGTCTCATTACCCCTGTGGTCACAGCACTGACGGAGGATGAGAAGTTCAATCCATGCGTATATGCCGAATTTATCGACCATTTGATTACGGCGGGCGTAGATGGAATTTTCCCGCTCGGTACGAACGGCGAGTTCTACGCATTTTCCCAGGAGGAGAAGCTGGAGATCATCCGTGCGGCAGTGCGGGCAGTTAACGGTCGCGTTCCCGTCTATGCGGGTACGGGCTGTGTGACAACCAGGAGACCATCGAATTTTCAAAGAAGGCGGCGGATCTCGGCGTTAGCTGTCTATCCGTCATTACTCCGTATTTCGTCGCCGCCTCACAGGACGAGATCTATGAGCACTTCAGCGCAGTCGCGGAGGCGGTCGATCTTTCCTATCCTGCTCTACAATATCCCTGCGCGTGCGGGCAACAGCATTGCGCCCCCTACGGTAAAGCGCCTGCTCGCACACAAGAACATCATCGGCATTAAGGACTCGAGCGGCAATTTTGACAACACGCTGAAGTACATTGAGAACACGGAGCCGGACGTCCAGGTGCTCGCGGGCGGTGACTCGCTCATCCTCTGGACGCTCATGGCGGGTGGAACGGGTGCGATCTCAGGCTGCTCGAATGTCTTCCCCGAGCTCATGGTCAGTATCTATGATCTCTGGGCGCGCGGGGACATCAGAGCGGCAAACGAGGCGCAGAAGAAGATTCGCGCATTCCGCAACGTCATGCAGATGGGCAATCCGAACTCCGTCGTGAAGTGCGCCGTCAAACATGCGCGGCATGCAGGTCGGCCGGCGCGTCAGCCCTCGAAACTGCACAGATCCGAAGATACTCAAGGCACTCGGAGGACGTACTGAAACTCTACTGAGGGGTGAGGCTATGGAGAAGAAAGCAAAGATTGTCATCTCGCATCGTCTGCACGATGCGGGCATGAAGGTGCTCGAGGATGCGGGCGTGAACGTCGTCATCACGGACTCCGGGCGAACCTGCAGGATATGCTGCCGGAACTGCGGGATGCAGATGGCGTTATCATCCGCATCGGCTCGATTGACCGCGCAACGATGGAGGCGTGTCCGAACCTGAGGGCAATCGGGCGACCCGGCGTCGGCGTCGATGATGTGGATGTCGCGGCGGCGACAGAGACTCAGGGATTCCTGTCGTCTATCGCGCCGGGCGCAAATACGCGCTCCGTCGCCGAGCACGCGATGGCGATGATGTTCGCCTGTGCGAAGGATCTCGTTCGCAGTGACCGTGAGATGCGCAAGGGAACTTTGCGATCCGCAACTCCTATAAGGCATACGAACTGCGGGGGACGGACGCTTGGGGCTCATCGGCTCGGTGCCATCGGCAGCGTGTTCGCGGAGATGGCAGCGAGCATCGGGATGAAGGTACTCGTCTACGATCCTACGTCCCCTGCCGAGAAAGATCGAGGCGCAGGGGTACGGATACCGCACGCAGGTCGAGGATATCCTCCGCGAGGCAGATGTCGTCTCCATCCATACGCCGCTCACGGATGCAACGCGCGGCATGATCGGTGAGGAAGAGCTGCGTATGATGAAGCCGGACGCATCCTCTATCAACTGCGCAGCGGCGGCATCGTCGACGAGAGCGGCACTCGGACGTGCGCTGGATGAAAACTGGATCCACAGCGCGGGCACCGATGTCGTTGTGCATGAGCCGAGCGACCCGAAAGATCCCTATCTTTCGCCCACGAGCATCGTCGTCTCGCCGCACATGGCGGGGCAGACGCGGGAGGCAGCGGCAGGCGTCGCAACCCTCGCCGCCGAGGGCGTCCTCGCCGTCATTCGCGGCGAGAAATGGGCGAAGGTCTGTAATCCAAAGGCATACGAGCACGCGCGGTGGAGCGTGTGATGGGAGGTAGTTTCATGCGTGCAAACTCAGATTACCATACCGGCAGTCACCTATGCTGGCGAAGGCAGCGTCGAAAACGCTGCGAGAGATCATTCAAAAGGAGCATGCCAAATCCATTCTGGTCTTTACGGACAAGGGATTCGCAGCTTTGGCCTATCGACACGCGTGGAGGAAATCTGCGCAGAGGAGGGGGGACGCTGAAGGTCGTGGACGACCTGACGGCGGAGCCTGCCGTTGCGGACATTGAGCGGGTTCTGCGTGAGGTGGAGGGAGATCATCCTGACCTCATCGTCGGACTCGGCGGCGGCAGTGTCATGGACGCGGCAAAGCTCGCGAGCATCCTGATCGGCGCACCCTACAGCCTGCGGGAACTTCTCGCGGATGCGGGCATTGCGAAAAAGCAGGTCAAGAGCGTGATGATACCGACGACCAGCGGTACGGGTTCGGAGGCGACCTGCAACGCCATCGTCGCCATTCCCGAGGAGGAGTCGAAGAAGGGGATCGTCAACAACTGCATGATCTCGGACTACGTCATCCTCGATGTGCAGATGATCGCGAAACTGCCGCCGAAGATCATTGCGGCGACGGGCGTCGATGCGCTCGCACACTGCGTCGAGTGCTTTTTACCTCGAAGAAGGCGACGATGCTCAGTGACACCTATGCGAAGGAGGGCGCGCGCAAGATCTTCCATAACATCCGCAGGGCATTCTCTGCCGCGGATGACCTTGCGGCCAAGCAGGAGATGCTGCTCGGCGCATACTACGGCGGCATCGCCATTACGGGATCGGGCACGACGGCGGTTCACGCGCTCCTACCCGCTTGGCGGCAAGTATCACATCGCACGGCGTATCGAACGCCATCCTCTTTTGCACACGTCATGGAGTTCAACAAGGATGCGTGTGTAGAGCGTCTCGCGGAGCTCTCCGATGCCGTTTTCCCGGAACTCGCCACAAAGCGTACGGAGGAGAAGGCGACGCACATCATCGAGGAGATCGCGGCGATCGTATGTGACACACAGATTCCGACCAGCCTTGAGGAGTTCGGCGTGCAGCCGGAGGACCTCGACTTCCTCGTCGCGGCAGGCAGTCAGCAGACACGCCTTCTTGTCAATAACTGCAAGGAACTCTCGCTGGAAGATATCCGGTACATTTACAAAAAGTTCTCTAAGGAGTGAATGAACATGAAGGATCTGGTGACCGGCATCGTCGCCGGTGCATTCTCCGCGTTCTACCTTGTGCAGACCTCCGGTATTAAAATCTTCGGTGGGGCGACAGCGGGCGTCACGGCACAGACCATCCCGCGCCTCTGGGGAGGAGCACTGCTCCTCCTGAGCATCATCCTCATATCTGCGCAGCCTCCTCGCCATGCGCAGGGACGAAAGGCAGGGAAACGAGGAGAAGATGAGCTGATCGCCGCATTGAAGGAGCGGCGGGAGGTCGTCTGTACCTTTGTCCTGCTGATTCTCTACGCAGTGCTCATGAAGCCGAGTCGGCTTTCATCATCATGAGCATGCTGTATGTTTATCTGCAGGTCTCGGGGTGCTCACGCCACCCGCAGAAACGTACGAAAGCGAATGCACACGGTTGCAGGCGGGCTTGCCGTGTTTCTTTCTCCGTCGGACTCTATTTCGTCTTTACAAAATATCTGAGTGGTTATGCTGCCGCCAGGGCATTTTTGAAGTGAGGGGAACATCATGGATCTTTCACTGCTCATTCAAGGGACAATGAGTGTCCTCGCCGATCCCCTTACCATCCTGTTTATCGTGGTCGGCGTGTTCGTCGGCATCATCTTCGGTGCGGTGCCGGGACTTACGGCGACCCTTGCCGTGATTATGTTTCTGCCTGTCACCTACACGATGACCTCCGTGCAGGGGCTCTCCACGCTGATTGCACTCTACGTCGGCGGCATCTCAGGCGGACTCGTTGCGGCGATCCTGCTCAACATTCCGGGGACGCCGTCCTCCATCGCGACCACCTTTGATGGCGCGCCGCTTGCCGCAAAGGGCGAGGCTGACAAGGCTCTCGGTGTCGGCGTTGTCTTTTCCTTCGTCGGGACGATCTTCGGGCTCATCATGCTCGTTACGATTTCACCGGTACTGGCAAGCGTGCCATTCAATTCGGCGCATTCTGAGTACTGTGCCGTCGCAGCATGTGCACTCGCTCTTGGTCATCAGTCTCGCGGGGCGAGATCTCGTCAAGGGCCTCATGGGTGCGTTTTTTGGGCTGATGATTGCGACGGCAGGGCTGTCCCCTGTGGACTCAATGAAGCGCTTTCACCTTCGGGCTCAGTGAACTGACGTCGGGGTTTGCGCTGCTCACCATCCTCATCGGGCTCTTTGCCATTACGGAGGTGGCAAAGGCGGCAGAGGATGTACGCAAGACGCAGGATATGCGCGTCGAGACCAAATGTCAAGATCAAGGGCTTCGGCTTCACCCTCGCCGAGTTCTTCGGGTCAGAAATGGAATGCGCTGCGTTCCTCCGTGATCGGCTGCATCATCGGGATCCTCCCGGGGCATCGGCGGTGCGATTTCGGGGATGCTCGCCTACACGGCGGCAAAGAACCAGTCGAAGCATCCGGAGAAATACGGTACAGGCATCATCGATGGTGTTGTCGCCTCGGAGAGTGCGAATAACGCCGGCATTGGCGGTGCGCTCATCCCACTCTCTCACGCTCGGCATCCCGGGAGATGCTGTGACGGCAATCCTGCTCGGTGGACTCATGGTGCACAACATCGCACCGGGACCGCTGATCTTTTGAAAAGAGCGGTGTCGTCATGTACGGCTTGTTCGTAGCCCTCTTCATCTCGGCAATCGTCATGCTCTTTATCGAGCTGTTCGGTATCCGCATTTTCATCCGTGTGCTCACTGTGCCGAAACAGTATCTCCTGCCGATCATCATGGTGCTCTGTGCGATCGGTGCGTTTGGCAACAGCAACCGTATCTTCGATGTCTACTGCATCATGGCGTTCGGCGTGATCGGCTATGGCATGGTAAAGGCGGGGATCCCGAGTGTGCCTGTGATCATGGGCATTATTCTCGGGCCGATCTTCGAGATGAACTTTCGGCGCGTTGCCCAGCTGCAGGGATCCGGCGAGGGGCTGCTCGATCATCCGATCGCCGCATTCCTCACCCTCGTGGCGGTTGCTGCGCTCATCTTCTCCTTTGTCATGAATCGACGCGAGGCAAAGAAGCTGGCGCAGGCGGAGGCTGCTGCAGGGGCGGATGAGTAGGAAAATTTTATTAACGTATTGAAAAGAAAGAGGCGACAAAACATGAAGATGAAAAAATGGCTCTCCATGATCGCACTTGGCACGTGCATGGCATTTGCAGCAGGCTGCGGCAGCGACGGCGGTGCGACGAAAGATGCATCCACCTATCCGGACAAGCCAATCAACCTCGTTATTACCCATGCGGCAGGTGGCGATACAGACTATAATGCGCGCCTTCTGGCACGCCTCCTCGAAAAGGAACTTGGCCAGCCTGTTGTTCCGAACAATGTGACAGGGGCGAACGGCTCTATTGCGCTCGAACAGTACAAAGACGGCGACAAGGACGGCTATACCATCATCGCGACGAATTCTGCGGCACTCGTCGGGAATAAGGCGACGGGGCTTTCGGATTTTTAGCTTTGAGGCGTTTGAACCCGTAGCAGTCTCATGGCAAGCAGGCCGGCGAGAATATCGTTGTCCGCGCCGATGCGCCGCTATAAGACGCTTGAGGATCTGGTGAATGCCTCCAAGGCAGCCCCGGGGACGATCAAGCTACGGTGCCTCAATGGGCGGCGGTGTCTACATTGCCTCCATCATCATGGATAAGGAAGTCGGCGCAAAAGTTCAATGTCGTTGATACTGGTGATGCATCAAATCGACTGACGGCGCTGCTTGGCGGGCATGTCGATGCGACGTCCATTCCCTACAGTGCGGCGAAGGAGTATATCGAGAGCGGACAGCTGCGCAGCCTCGGGACACTGCTCTCTGAGCGCTCTAAGCTCCTCCCTGATATCCCCTCGGCGAGCGAGACCTATAAGAACCTCTCCGTCGATACCTACTATGTCGTTCTTGCACCGAAAGGGACGGATCCCGCGATCGTTGAAAAGCTGAATGCAGCGATCCAGAAGGTCGTCAAGGAGAACCCTGAGTATAAGACCGAGGTCGAAAAGATGAACTTCCAGGCACCGTGGGTGCTCAGCGTTGATGAGACGAAGGCAGAGCCCAGAAGCAGCTCGATCACTTTATGGCGTTTGAACAGTATTTGAAGTAAGACAGGGACACGAAAAGTCCCACTGCGTTCACCGAGCGCAGTGGGACTTTTTGTCGTCACTGTGTTATACTGAAGTTGCCACGAGCCTTTAACCAAGCCAATCCGGCAAGGAGGAGGTGTCTCAGATGTCCTATGACTTTGTGCGTCTCTCCTGATCAGCGTATTCTGGGAGTATTCTCGGGGCGCTGATCCTTCGACTGCTGAGGCGGTAGCAGAGAGCATCTCATGTGGCAGACAGCTGATGCGGCCGAACTACCGTCGAAAGAAACGCCCTGCGGTAACCAGCCGCAGGGCGTTCTTTCTATGGGTTAGTCCATGACACTCCATGACTTCTATAGATCAGTATAACACGTTTATGCTGTTTTGCAAGGATAATTTCTCACCCCGCCGCCGCGTTTTCCACGGTCGGTGCCGCGCCCTCGGTGATGCATTCCTTCGTCACGGTGACGCGGCGTGGAGCAGTTTCGCGCGGGATGTCGAACATCACGTCGAGCATGACCTCCTCGATGATGCCGCGCAGGCTGCGTGCGCCGGTCTTGCGCTCGATTGCCTTTTTTGCGACGGCGCGCAGCGCGTCCTCGGTAAAGACGAGCTCCACGCCGTCCATCGCAAGCAGCTGCTGGTACTGGCGTACCGGCGCGTTGATCGGCTCGGTGAGGATGCGCAGGAGTGCGTCCTCGTCGAGGGTTTCGAGCGTGCAGATCACGGGCAGGCGGCCGATGATCTCAGGGATGATGCCGTACTCCATGAGATCCTCGGAGTGACCTGATGGATGAGTGCATCGTATTCCTTTTCGAGATCCTTGCCGCGTACCTCCGCGCCAAAGCCCATGGCGACGTTGCCCTTCTTGAGGGCGCTTGGCGATGATCTTCTCGATGCCGACGAATGCACCGCCGACGATGAAGAGGATGTTTTTCGTGTCGACCTTGATGGTCGGCGCCTCGGGGTGCTTGCGCTGGCCGCGTGCCGTGAACTCGACGACACTGCCCTCGAGCATCTTGAGAAGCGCCTGCTGGACGCCCTCGTGGCCGGGGTCAGCGGTGATGGAGTTGTTCGCACCGGATTTGCGTGCGATCTTGTCGAATTCGTCGAGGTAGATGATGCCGTGCTCCGCCTTTTCGACGTCTTTGTCCGCCGCATAGTAGAGGTTGCGGACGGCGACCTCTACATCCGCACCGACAAAGCCCGCCTCGGTGAGGCTGGAGGCGTCCGTCACGGCGAACGGCACGTCGAGGAGTTTCGAGAGATGGGAGAGGAGAGCGGTCTTGCCGCAGCCCGAGGGGCCGAGCATGATGACATTCGACTTCTCGATCTCCGTGCCCTCGTCCTCTTTCTTTTCGTAGCCGTATTTCATGCGCTTGTAGTGGTTGTAGACGGCGACGGCAAGGATTTTCGCGCGATCCTGATTGATGATGTAGGTGTCGAGATACTCCTTGATGAGGTGCGGGCGCGTCTTTTCCAGCACGTCACCCAGCTCCTTGCGGAACGTCGTGCGCTCCTCCGAGGAGACGGATGCGTCGTGTTCGTCGAGGTAGCGGTTGATCTCGCGCACGCAGTCCTCGCAGATCGCAAAGCCCGTGTTCGGATCGTAGATCGGCATATCAGTATTGGTCGCGCACGTCGATAATGCGCTTGCAGAACGTGCACTGATGCTTGACCGGATTTTTCGGCATGAAGTTTTCCTTTCGATAGAAACGATGTAGTTCGCTTTCCTTTTACGAGTTTTTACGGAGCATTATAACACAGAAAGGGCGGATGCGTCCAGCAAATGCAGTGAGGCATGCGGCGGACTTGACGTGATCAAGCGCCTGCAATAGGAAATAAAACGGAAAGGGAGCGATGCGATGATCAGACAGAGAGACTGATGAGGGATTTTTGCCGTGATGAAGGAGGTTACTGCTCCAGGGGAAAGGAATCACGCGCCTTGCTTTCTCAGCGGAGGATTGGGAAGGGCGTGCCTATCTCATGCGCCAGATGGAGGCGGCGGGACTTACCCTGCGTGAGGACGCCTTCGGCAATGTCATCGGTCATCATACAGGTCAAGATGAGAGCCTGCCGGCGTTGATGTGATGGGTCACATGTGACAGTGTTCCGCAGGGTGGCAACTATGACGGACTGGCGGGTGTACTGGCGGCGATCGAGACCGTGCGCAGCATGGGGAGGATGGCTTCCGTCCGGAGCATCCGCTCGAGATTGTTCTCTTTATGTGTGAGGAGTCCAGCCGCTTTTTCTGCGGCGACGCTGGCAGCCGCGCCATGCGTGGGGAACTCAGTATGGAGGATCTGCATTCTCTGCACGAGAAGAGCGGAAAGGATCTCTATACGGTTTTGAAAGAGCGCGGGCTTCGTCCCGATGCGATAGCGGGAGGCCCTTACCAAAAAGCCACTGAAGGCGGTGCTTGAGATGCACATCGAACAGGGCAAAGTGCTGGAACATGAACACTCTGCCCATTGGTGTCGTGACGGGGATTGCGCGCCTTCCCTGTTTCTATATTGATATTCAGGGCAATGCTGACCACAGCGGGGCGACGCTGATGCATCTCGCGCCATGATGCGCTCTGTGCAGCAGCGGAAATTATCCTTGCCGTGGAACGCGCGGCAGGGGGCGCAGGAGGAGCCGCCGGCGGTCGGCACGGTTGGTATCGTCGATGTCGCGCCCGGTGTGATGAACGTCATCCCCGGTGCTGTTACACTCGGCGTTGACCTGCGCAGCATCGACATCGCAGCGCGCAATGCGGTCGAGCGGCATGTGACCGAGGCGCTTGATGAAGCGGCGATGCGGCGCGGCATCACGTGGATAATGCGCCGCGTGAGCAAGGAAATTCCCGCACAAATGTCGCCTGCCCTTGTGGATATGATTGCATCGACGGCGGAAGAGCTTGGAATGAGATATCGCAGAACGCCCAGCGGGGCAGGACACGACAGCATGCACTGGGCAGACTACGCACCAACCGGGCATGATCTTCATCCCCTGTCGCGACGGTATCAGCCATAACCCTGCTGGAGTATGCTGATCCGGAACATATCTTCTGCGGCGTACAGCTCTACTCCGCCGTCGTGCGAAGGCTCTCGCAGCGGGCGATAACGCTGGATTGATGCGACATCGTTGCTTCCTCTGCGGGTGGAGGAAGCACTCAAAAACGAAAAAGGGGTTGACGGGAGTCGTGACGTGTGTTATATTATGACAGTCGCGCCGATGAGAGCAGCGGGCGAGCGAAAGCAAGCCCGAGCACTAGAGCGGCGCAGGATGTACCCTGAAAACTACACAATGCAAAAACAGTTAGATTTCAGAATCTAACAAGCCAGATGCAACATCGTTGAGAAGGAGCAATCCTTCGGTCAACGAAACAACAATTCTTTTACAAGAATGACATTTTGAGCCAACAGGCTCTCAGATGAACTACGGTCTTTTTATGGAGAGTTTGATCCTGGCTCAGGACGAACGCTGGCGGCGTGCTTAACACATGCAAGTCGAACGGGATGATTTAGAAGCTTTGCTTTTTAGAGAATCTAGTGGCAAACGGGTGAGTAACACGTAGACAACCTGCCGACAGGATGGGGACAACATTCCGAAAGGAATGCTAATACCGAATGAAGAAGTCGAGGAGGGCATCCTCCTCTGATGAAAAGATAGCCTCTGAACATGCTATCACCTGTTGATGGGTCTGCGTCTGATTAGCTCGTTGGTGAGGTAACGGCTCACCAAGGCGACGATCAGTAGCCGGTCTGAGAGGATGAACGGCCACATTGGGACTGAGACACGGCCCAGACTCCTACGGGAGGCAGCAGTGGGGAATCTTCCGCAATGGGCGCAAGCCTGACGGAGCAACGCCGCGTGAGTGAAGAAGGTCTTCGGATCGTAAAGCTCTGTTGACGGGGACGAACGTGCGGGTGCGAATAGCGCTTTGTAATGACGGTACCTGTCGAGGAAGCCACGGCTAACTACGTGCCAGCAGCCGCGGTAATACGTAGGTGGCGAGCGTTGTCCGGAATCATTGGGCGTAAAGGGGAGCGCAGGCGGGCCGGTAAGTCTTACTTAAAGTGCGGGGCTCAACCCCGTGATGGGAGAAACTATCGGTCTTGAGTACAGGAGAGAAAGCGGAATTCTAGTGTAGCGGTGAAATGCGTAGATATTGGGAAGAACACCAGTGGCGAAGGCGGCTTTCTGGACTGCAACTGACGCTGAGGCTCGAAAGCCAGGGGAGCGAACAGGGATTAGATACCCCCGGTAGTCCTGGCCGTAAACGATGGATACTAGGTGTGGGAGGTATCGACCCCTACCGTGCCGGAGTTAACGCACAAGTATCCCGCCTGGGGAGTACGGCCGCAAGGCTGGAAAACTCAAAGGATTGACGGGGACCCGCACAAGCGGTGGAGTATGTGGTTTAATTCGAAGCAACGCGAAGAACCTTACCAGGCCTTGACATTGACTGAAAGCGCTAGAGATAGTGCCCTCTCTTCGGAGACAGGAAAACAGGTGGTGCATGGCTGTCGTCAGCTCGTGTCGTGAGATGTTGGGTTAAGTCCCGCAACGAGCGCAACCCCTGTTCTTTGTTGCCATCAGGTGATGCTGGGCACTCAAAGGAGACTGCCGCGGAGAACGCGGAGGAAGGCGGGGATGACGTCAGGTCATCATGCCCCTTATGGCCTGGGCTACACACGTACTACAATGGAACGGACAGAGAGCAGCGAACCCGCGAGGGCAAGCGAACCTCAAAAACCGTTTCCCAGTTCGGATTGCAGGGCTGCAACCCGCCCTGCATGAAGTCGGAATCGCTGGTAATCGCAGGTCAGCATACTGCGGTGAATACGTTCCCGGGTCTTGTACACACCGCCCGTCACACCACGGAAGTCATTCACGAAGCCGGCGCAGCCGTCTAAGGTGGGGAAGGTGACTGGGGTGAAGTCGTAACAAGGTAGCCGTATCGGAAGGTGCGGCTGGATCACCTCCTTTCTAAGGATTAGGATGAACTACGGTTCACAATCTTAGGTCGGTCATTTGGCTAAAGTTTTGCATTGTCTAGTTTTGAGGGTGACATCCACATAAAATGGGGGCGTAGCTCAGCTGGGAGAGCACCTGCCTTGCAAGCAGGGGGTCAGGAGTTCGATTCTCCTCGTCTCCACCATTTTATGGAGCCTATAGCTCAGCTGGTTAGAGGCACGCCTGATAAGCGTGAGGTCAGTAGTTCAAAGTCTACTAGGCCCACCATTTTATTTGTTCACTGAAAACTGCACAGAAGAAACAAGAAAAATCTAAACATGGGAGATATTGTGAACTCATGTACACGATATTTTCCACACTGAAAGATTTTCCCAAAGCAAATTAGGATAAAGCGAAAATACCTTATATCTTGACATAAGTCAAGTTGGTAGAGGGCATACGGCGGATGCCCTAGGCGTTTCGAAACGAAGAAGGACGCGATAAGCTGCGATAAGCCATGACGAGCTGCAAGTAAGCAATGACTCATGGATTTCGAATGGGGCAACCCGGCAAGAGTAACGTCTTGTCACCCTACTCTAGAGGTAGGGAGAAAACACCGATGAACTGAAACATCTAAGTAGTCGGAGGAAAAGAAATCAAAGAGATTCCTGAGTGGCGGCAGGCGAAACGGGAGGAGCCCAAACCTGAGGACTTCGGTTCTTGGGGGTTGCGGACCTGCAACAAGACATAAGCTTTAGTGGAAGCATCTGGGAAGGTGCGGCGAGAGAGTGAGACCCTCGTACACGAAAGAGCGAGTGTTGGGCAGGGATCCAGAGTACCACAGGGCACGAGGAACCCGGTGGGAAGCAGGGTGGACCTACCATCCAAGGCTAAATACATCAGAAAGCGACCGATAGCGATGAGTACCGTGAGGAAAGGTGAAAAGAACCCCGGGAGGGAGTGCAATAGAACCTGAAACCGTATGTCTACAAACAGTCGGAGCACTTTAGATGTGCGACGGCGTGCCTATTGAAGAATGAACCGGCGAGTTAATTTTATGCTGCGAGGTTAAGCGGGAGACGCGGAGCCGAAGCGAAAGCGAGTCTTAAGAGGGCGGCAGTAGCATGGATTAGACCCGAAACCACAGTGATCTATGCATGTCAGGTTGAAGCTCAGGTAAAAATGAGTGGAGGACCGAACCCGTGCGTGTTGAAAAACGTTGGGATGAGGTGTGCATAGGGGGTGAAATGCCAATCGAACGTGGAGATAGCTGGTTCTCCCGAAATAGCTTTAGGGCTAGCCTCAGGCGAATAACCATAGAGACGGTAGAGCACTGATCGGGCAAGGGGCGTAAAAGCCTACCGACTCAGTCAAACTACGAATGGCTCCATATGGGCAGCCTGGGAGTCAGAATGCAGTGATAAGACCCGTATTCAAGAGGGAAACAGCCCAGACCGCCGGCTAAGGTCCCAAATGCTGTGCTAAGTGGAGAAGGATGTAGGGACTTCGAAAAACAACCAGGATGTTGGCTCAGAAGCAGCCACCATTAAAAGAGTGCGTAATAGCTCACTGGTCGAGGCCCTGCGCCGAAAATATCGGGGCTCAAGCACAGAACCGAAGCCGCAGCAGGGTGTACTATGGGTACACACTGGGTGGGGAGCGTTCTTATCTGGACGAAGGCAGACCGGAAGGACTGCTGGACGGGTAGAAGTGAGAATGCCGGTATGAGTAGCGAAACGACAGGGTGAGAATCCTGTCCACCGAAAGCCCTAAGGAATCCCGGGCAACGCTCGTCGTCCCGGGGTAAGTCGGGACCTAAGCCGAGGCGAAAAGCATAGGGCGATGGACAACTGGCGAAAATTCCAGTACCGGGCGACTTCGTTTGAGGATGGAGTGACGCAGGAAGGAAGCTGAGCGCGCGACTGGTAGAGCGCGTCGAAGGCGGTAGGCTGGTATGGAGCAGATCCCTCATACCGTAACGGCCGAGAACCGATAGATAGGAAGGCTACGGCTCGACTGAATTCAGCCGCACTAAACTGCCAAGAAAAAGCTTCTAACGAGAAGTCGTCCGCCCGTACCAAAACCGACACAGGTAGGCGGGGAGAGAATCCTAAGGTGCGCGGGAAAAACCCTCGTTAAGGAACTCGGCAAAATGCATCCGTAACTTCGGGAAAAGGATGGCCGTCTGATGGGTGAAGACATATACTGCTGGAGCGTTGGGCGGCGGCAGAAAAGAGGCCCAAGCGACTGTTTACCACAAACACAGGTGCCTGCGAAAGCGCAAGCTGAAGTATAGGTGCTGACGCCTGCCCGGTGCAGGAAGGTTAAGGAGAGTTGTTAGTCCTAGAGATGAAGCAGCGAACTGAAGCCCCTGTAAACGGCGGCCGTAACTATAACGGTCCTAAGGTAGCGAAATTCCTTGTCGGGTAAGTTCCGACCCGCACGAAAGGCGTAACGATTTGGGCACTGTCTCAACGAGGGACCCGGTGAAATTGAAATACCTGTGAAGATGCAGGTTACCCGCGACTGGACAGAAAGACCCCATGGAGCTTTACTGCAGCTTGGCATTGGTCTTTGGCATATAACGTACAGGATAGCCGGGAGACTGGGAAACCTTATCGCTAGATGAGGTGGAGTCACCGTTGGGATACCGGCCTTTATATGCTAAGGATCTAACCGGAACATTAACAGCGTTCGGGACAGTACCAGGCGGGCAGTTTGACTGGGGCGGTCGCCTCCGAAAGAGCAACGGAGGCGTCCAAAGGTTCCCTCAGCGCGGACAGAAATCGCGCGAAGAGCATAAAGGCAGAAGGGAGCTTGACTGCGAGACTGACGGGTCGAGCAGGTACGAAAAGTAGGGCTTAGTGATCCGGTGGAAAGAGATTGGAATTGCCATCGCTCAACGGATAAAAAGCTACCCTGGGGATAACAGGCTAATCTCTCCCAAGAGTCCATATCGACGGGGAGGTTTGGCACCTCGATGTCGGCTCATCACATCCTGGGGCTGAAGCAGGTCCCAAGGGTTGGGCTGTTCGCCCATTAAAGTGGTACGTGAGCTGGGTTCAGAACGTCGTGAGACAGTTCGGTCCATATCCATCGCGGGCGTAAGATACATGAGGGAGGCTGCTCCTGGTACGAGAGGACCGGGTGGACGGACCAACGGTGTACCGGTTGTCCTGCCAAGGGCACGGCCGGGTAGCTGCGTCCGGAAGGGATAAACGCTGAAAGCATCTAAGCGTAAGCCCGTCCCGAGATGAAGTATCTCATTCCTATAAGGAAGTAAGACCCCTTGAAGAAGACAAGGTTGATAGGCTGGATGTGGAAGCACAGCAATGTGTGCAGCTGACCAGCACTAATCGGTCGAGGGCTTGACTTAAGCAGCGAAACGGAAGCGTCGGAGCGCAAGCGACAGACGCTGACGATTGAGTCGCTTAGTCGACGTTTGCGCAGCAAATGTCGACCGTGGCTCAAAGTGTGATTCGCTAAGTAGAGAGCAAGTATTTCGCTTTTAATTTGCTGACGTTTCTTCTGTGAAGTTTTGAGTGAGCAAGACTCATTCAACAAGATGCGGTGATGATGCCTGGACGGTTCCACCTGTTCCCATTCCGAACACAGTAGTTAAGCGTCCACAGGCCGAGGGTACTTCGTTGGAGACGACGTGGGAGAGTAGGTAGTTGCCGCAACATACTCCTCGATAGCTCAGTCGGTAGAGCGTCTGACTGTTAATCAGAATGTCACTGGTTCGAGTCCAGTTCGAGGAGCCATTTTGTATTTACAGCGGCGTCGCCGCTTTGGGGATACTGGATCGCATGATCGGTGTGCCCGTGGATAGTTGAGGGTACAGCCAAGTCGGTTAAGGCACGGGACTTTGACTCCCGCATCCGTTGGTTTCGAATCCAACTACCCCAGCCAAAAATATACCCTTTTTGGCGGGTTACGTGGCGCTGATAAAGGTTCACTAGCTCAGTTGGTAGAGCATCTGACTTTTAATCAGAGGGTCCCGGGTTCGAGTCCCGGGTGAGCCACCATTCCTTTACTTATCATGACTCACTAGCTCAACTGGCAGAGCAACTGACTCTTAATCAGTAGGTTCACGGTTCGATTCCGTGGTGGGTCACCATTTTATGGGCGATTAAGCTCAGCTGGGAGAGCGCTTGCCTTACAAGCAAGATGTCGGCAGTTCGATCCTGTCATCGCCCACCATAGGTGCTTACCTTTTACGGCCCGGTAGTTTAGTTGGTTAGAATGCCGCCCTGTCACGGCGGAGGTCAGGGGTTTCAAGTCCCTTCGGGTCGCCATTTGCATATTACACGCTATTGTGTTATATATCCGATGCCTCGGTAGCTCAGTTGGTAGAGCAGGGACTGAAAATCCCCGTGTCAGTGGTTCGATTCCGCTCTGAGGCACCACTTATTATCCCTTGGGGACAGCGTCTGCGGCAGTCGCCGCTGTGCTTGCTGCTGGCGTAGCTCAATCGGTAGAGCAGCTGACTTGTAATCAGCAGGGTTGGAGGTTCAAGTCCTCTCGCCAGCTCCATGCGGGTGTAGCTCAATGGTAGAGCCCCAGCCTTCCAAGCTGGTCACGTGGGTTCGATTCCCATCACCCGCTCCATTTTGCCTATCGCCGGGGTGGCGGAACAGGCAGACGCAGGGGACTTAAAATCCCCCGATCGAAAGATCGTACCGGTTCGATTCCGGTCCTCGGCACCAACTTTTATATCATGCGGTTGTGGCGGAATTGGCAGACGCGCTACTTTGAGGGGTAGTGTTCACAAGACGTATGGGTTCAAGTCCCATCAACCGCACCATTTAGAGACTCGCGAGCAGTGCGGCGCGGATGCGCTGGTTGTGCTCGATGATATTCCCTTTGACAACTCAATATGCGGTCGTGGCGGAATGGCAGACGCGCTAGCTTCAGGCGCTAGTGATGGCAACATCGTGGAGGTTCAAGTCCTCTCGACCGCACCATATTTTATACGCGGTTGTGGCGGAATTGGCAGACGCGCTACTTTGAGGGGTAGTGTTCACAAGACGTATGGGTTCAAGTCCCATCAACCGCACCATCTGAAAATCTACCGTCGTGGGTGTCCACGGCGGTTTTATTGTATGTCATGAGTATGCTCACACTTTGTTTTTATCTGTCGTTCCTATGATTTTTCAAGGAAAAACAGGTATAATAGCGATAGATATATTGTGTGGGAGGTGCGCTGATGAAGGTATTGCATTTCGTGATTCTCCTCTGCGTGCTTGCCTTTCCGCTGCGTGCCTTCGCCGCCACCCCTGATCTTCCTGCGCTGCTCTTTGTCGAGGCGGCGGCGTCCGAGGGCGGCCTACAGCGGGGAGCTCTCTGAGCTCCTGCGTGCGCGGCTGACGGCGGCGGGATGGGAGATCGTTGGCGCTGAGACCGTGGGGCACCGCGGAACGGTTGGACGTTTCTTTCACATGGTGCGCCGTGATGCCGATGGGGCAGAGCTGCATCTCATCGCTTTTTCCCGGGACGGAGCGCGGCAGTGATGTATGGACGGATCTGCGGATGAAACGCGCGGCGTTCGGCGGGCACGCGCCGGCGGAGTTCGCTCGCGGTGCGCGATACGCCAAAGGAAGAGCGGGGCGGGATGCCGCTGGTTCACCGCGGGTTCCTCGACTACTGTCAGGCGGCACTCTTTACGGATGCGGCGGAGGGTGAGACGGCAGGAGGCGCCTCGCTGCCGATCTGCGCGCGCATCCTCGGAAAAAGCTCTATCTCACGGGGCATGGTCTCGGCGGTGCAGCGGCCATTCTTGCGGCGGCACGGCTCTCTGATCTCGGCGTCTCCCCCGACCAGCTCATTGTGACGACGTTCGGTGCGCCTGCGGTGGGGAACGAGGACTTTGTCCGCACCTATCAGGATCGCTTTTTACCCTGCGGCGCGTTGTGATGCGCGGTGATCCCGTGAAGGACGCCTCCCCTCGTCGCTCGGCTTTCACCATTTCGGCGAGCGCATCGACTGGCAGCCTGCGCGAACGACGGCGGCAGTTTTCCCGCATACGATGACCGTCTATGTGGATGCAGCGCTGCGCCGTCTCTATGACACGCACGACAGCAGCGCGCGCTAACCCTCTCGTGGGGCAGGAGAACCGCACGGCAGGGGCATACGGTCTATCTCGCGCCGATCGTGGTGGAGGTCGATGACGCACTTGCGGAGGATGTGCCCTATCTGCGTGCGGTGCTGCGTGATGCGCAGTACGTGCGGAACGCGGCGACGGTGTTTGCGCCCGCAGATACGTCTGGCCCACTCGATGTGACGGCGCAGGCAAGGGCGGCACGTACCGTGGGGGCGGAGCAGATGCTGGTCTATCGGTTTCGGGAGAAAAGCTCCGCGACGCGCACGAGACCTATCGTCTGACCCTTGAGCGCAGTGTCTATGACCGCGATGGAAATCTCCTCGCGGCGGGGGCACGCTCGGCGGCGACGGGAGCGCTCACGCCGATGGAGGTCATTCTCTATCTGTTTGCGCAGGATTGAGGGAGTTCCTGTCGTCACACCGTGGACGGTGACAGCCTCCCCGTGCGGCACGGGGGAGGCACTCTAGGGCAGCGCAAGTGAAATAAGCTTCAAAAGGGAAGGACGAAACTATGCTCATGGGAGAAATCGATCTCTGGCGTCTCTTTGACATCATCGGGACGCTCGCCTTCGCCGTGTCGGGCACGCTGGTCGGACTGTCGCGCCGCATGGACATCTTTGGCATCTCCGTGCTTGCCCTCGCGACGGCGGTGGGCGGCGGCATGGTGCGCGACCTCCTCGTCGGGCTGACCCGCCGATGGCGCTGCGCGACACGACGAACTTTCTGCTCTCCATCGGCGTTGCCCTCTCCACCTCGTTCCTCTACCAGTGGACAGAGCTCCATCACATGCATCGTCAGCGTCTCCTGACGATCTTCAACGTCTCGGATACCATTGGCCTTGCCGCCTTTACCATCACGGGGGCACTCACGGGCATCCGCTTCGGCGGAACGGACAGCTACGTCCTTCCCATCCTCCTCGCGGCAACGACGGCGGTCGGCGGCGGCATGATCCGCGATGTGCTCGCGAAACGGATGCCCGTCGTCCTCTACGCCGAAGTCTATGCGGCGGCGTCCCTCGTCGGCGCGTTTCGTGTTTTGCGCGCTGGGTGGCGTTCTCGGCATCGAGGCCGTCTCATGGCTCGCCTTCATCCTCGTCCTCCTCATCCGCTTCGCTGCGATCCACTGGAACTGGAGCCTCTATCATCCGCGCCCGCCCAAGCGGCACCATGAGGATGAGGAGGAGGAACCCTTGGAATAAATCCCCGCATACCGGAAATGTCCGATATGCGGGGATTTTATCTATCTAAAGCCAGAGATTTCTTAGCACTTGTGGTGATGATCGACACCGACCATGACGGACGTTGCCTTGATGACAGCGTACGCCTCCTTGCCGACCTCGAGACCGAGCTCCTCGATTGCGCCCATGCTGATGGTGGATGTGATGACGTCGCCGCCCTTGAGCTCGATGCGGACGATGCCGTTGACGGCGCCCTTCTCGATGGAACGACTTTTTGCCCTTAAGCTGATTTCTTGCACTAAGTTTCATATGGTTTCCTCCTTTTCTGATGGTCTCCGTATTAGTAACACAAAAACACCATATTGTTTTATGATTTTTATCATAGTAATACGGTGTGTTTTATGTGTTAAAGGCTACTGATAAATTCAGTACAACCATCTTGACGCATCTTTTTGCCGCACTTCGGCGGAAAATCCTCCAGAGAGCACCACTCTGCGTCCGGTTTTCCACCTCGTTCGGACGAAAAATCTACGCCAATCTGGCAGACCCTCATTTTATCAGTGATTCCTTTATTTTATCAGCGGATAAAGACGACATTCGTTGCGTCGAGGGAAACCGCTTGCGCCGTTCTCGATGAGGACGCGGCGTGCATCCTCGGCGGAGAGGACGGGGTTCGCATTGCCGTCCACGCGGATGGCGCGGACGACGAGCGGGTTCTGCCCGGCACGCGTGGCGTCCGCCTCGCTGCGAACATAGCCGGCCATGCCGCTCGCGACGACCTTGTCACTGTCGAGATTCTTGTAGCCGTAGATGGGGCGGCCGTTTTCCGTCTTTATGACCGGGCTCATGACGGGTGCAGTCCCATGCCGCGGCAGTCGACGATGAGCCCCGTATAGCCGCCGATGGCGCGTCCGTCAGGGCACACTCGCGGCAGAGCTGGTGGAGGAGAACGGCGCACCGGTGCGGCAGGCGTGGTCGTCGTGCCGTTATCACCGCTGCGCCGGCCAGTATGTGCCGTAGCCCGTCGTGTCGTAGTCGCGCGGCGTGTGGGGCTCATAGACACTGTCGGGGCTTGTCCAACGCTCACGCGATGTGTTCGGGGTAAAGATGAGCCCGCGAGGGAGCTGACGCCGAAGACGGGCACCTCAAGGGGTGACGGTGCAGGCACCGTCGCGCAGTGCCTTTTTCCTCGACGATGCGCGCACCGCGCACGAGGGCGCTGACGTGCGTGCGGACGGTATCGTTCGTGACCATCATATCCTCACGGTGGTCGAGGCATCGACGGCGACCCCTTTGGATCTGCTCGGCGAGCTGCCGATAGGGCGTCGGCGATGGCGGCGCGACGGGCGAGGGGCACGTGCCTGTGCCGCACTCACCGTACGTGCGGGGGCGACGCCTGTCCCCTCCGCGCGGATACGTCCGCCGTCAGTCGGTCGCTGCCTCTGCCGTCTGGGGCATGAGAGCAGCGATGGCGAGCGCCGACGACGAGCATGGCGGCGGCAATGGATTTGACCATGTTCATATACGTTCCTCCTTGATGTCAGAGTAATGCCTTCAACAAGCATATCGCAGGATAGGATAGAGGATAATGAAAGGGGAATTAGTATTATGTGAGATTCGGGTGCAGCTTTAGGAAGCACTGATAAATTCAGCACGCCGTCTTAGTACATCTTTTTCGCCCTGTCTGTGTCGACAAATCCTCCACATAGCTTCTGCTATGCGTCCGGTTTGTCTCCTTGACAGGACAAAAAATCTGCACCAATCCGACGGACTTCATTTTATCAGCGATTCCTTCATTCTATCCGTGATTTCTCTATTTACGCGGGATGTCGGTCAGTACTGCCTTTTGCAGGAGATACTGTGCCAGTGCGTAGTCACGGCTGCCCTCCGGCAGGGGAATCTGGGCAGTATCTGCGATAGCACGCAATGCCTTCTCGGATATTCCTTGATAAGGCATATCAGGGAAGTGAAACATATCGGTGCGCATGAGCGGTGTGCCTTCACATTGTAGATATAAAGTTCATGTCATCGGCGAAGGATTTTGTGGCATTCTGTTTGTGTACGCCCTCGCCGGCAATGGACACGACGAGCTGTCTGCCGATCATTTAGTCGGTAGCGTATGGGGCGTGCCGTATCCACGACACGGAACCAGAGTGTCGGGTATCCCGTTTGGATGGCGGTCTCGTCATTTGCCTCTCTGCTCTCCGTGACGACCAGCTGGAGCCACGGTATTCCCATCATGCCGCGGAACATCCCGCTCACCATGGGCATGGGCTGATCGACGAGGCGGGAATTCGTTGGCGGGCATATTGTGGTAGAGCGTATCATCCGCCGTGATCTTTCGGCATTCATCGACCGAGAGGGAACTCGTCTTGCGTTTTCGGCTTCTTCGTCGAGATGCTTTTCGGATAGCAGACCTCTGCTTCTTCGTAGGTCTTGTATTCATGGAAGATGTCGTGCCGCTCCGATCCTCAATGCCGTCTGCGGCGGATGCTGTCGCCGGTGAGGGTGAGGACTGTGACGGTGACGGCGGCGATGGATTTGACAAGATTCATATACGTTCCTCCCTCATTATGAATACGTACTTCTACAGAGCATATCGTAACATCGGATCGAAAATCATGAAAAGAATTTGTGTCGGCTCGGGTCGTAATAATTCTTAAAAACCATCGGGTATTCGATAGAGTTCGGCATAATGTGATAGAGATGCTGTGCATATCGATATTCACGGCTTCCCTTGGCGAATTGATGTGCGGGCGATGAGGAGATAATGTCATAGATTTCGGGAGAGGTAAAATGATATTTTTTATTGAGCCTGAGAAGGTCGTAATAACCGAGATCGTGCGACAGGGGTTTTGGCGGCATCGTATGTGCATGATGTAGTCGTCCGGTGATTCCAGCAGGGTGCCATTTTAGGAGAACGGGGTACTCTATCACGGAAACGATCTCCTCACGCTCGTCCGGAAATCGAATTCCTCGTCAGCCCGCTGTCAATGGGTGCTATGCGGAGCAGAAGCAGCAGTTCGTTATCTGCGATGACCTGTGGGTCTTTTGCCATCTGACAGAAGAGTGGTGTGGCAAGTGAGAGGGAGAATGGGAAATTGGTCAGCACGTAACTCAGCGGCGGTGAATTTGCTCCGGCGGGATCGCTGAGGTCCAACCTCCGGCATAGCGCGGATCATTTGCACTGATGACGAGGAAGTTGGGGAGCTCGACGCATAGTGGATGTTCGTTTTTCTCTACGGTGCGGAGGGAGTTTCGACTGCCGCAGACAGATCGCCTGTGTCGGCGGGTTTTTCCTGTGCCTTTGATGTGGATACGGGAATGAGCAGGCAGAGACGAAAGAGAGCCATGCTACGAGCAGATGTCGCATCATTGTTCCTCCTTGTGCGGGAGACTCATAATATCGGTGATTTTTTTGTGGTGTAACAAAAATGATCCATGCAGAGCAAGCATCTGCACGATCTCGTGAATTTGATTAGCAAATAAATATTGTTTCCAGTATAATAGCGAGTAAGTTGATTTTACTCATTCATGGGAGGTTGTTCCATGAAGAAAAAGATTTTGGCGGCGGCACTCGGTGCAGCCATCGGGCTCTCGATGACGGCGGCATCGACGGATGCACTACGGCGTGTTCTTCGCGAACCGCGTCGATACGAAGGGCACTCGTGCTCGGCGAGGGCCTCTGGACAATGCGGCTACGATCCCGCATGTGTCCAGCGCATTGATGCGTACGATGTGAACTTCCAGCCGACGACGGTGCGAGCGCGTGGACGGCGAGAAGAACATCACCATTGTGCCGGGCGATGATCTCGGCGTGACGGCGACGTTCTTCGACTATGGCTATTTCGCCAAGACGACGGACGGCAAGGTCATTCCGACGCGTGACTACTCGAACATCGAGAACCTCATAGTCGGTGACGTACGCCTACAAGTACAACGTCACTACTGGGGCGACAAGGTGCGTCCGGCAGGGGGCTCTACAGCGTGCCCATCCAGATCGTGCCGATGGGTGAACCCGCTGACCCTGCGGCGCGGCGACACGCTGAACCTGCGCATCTATAAGGACGGCAAGCCCTACGCGAATGCACCCCGTCATCGCGGATGTGATCGGCAATCTGACGGCGGAGACGCAGGCGGATGCAGATGGATTCGTCTCCGTGCGCGTGGCGAACAACGGCCTGAACGTGATCGGCGTCGAGGTCGGCTTCCCGACGGACAATCCGAACGTGACGAAGAAGATCTTCCAGCTCGCTGTCGTTCATCCTGCCGGCGGAGTAAATCGAATTCGTTCCAAATATAGAGCGCAGCTGCACGTGCGGCTGCGCTCTTATATTGAAACATATACTTTTATACACCGATGCCGCACTCCTTGCGGATGGCATTTTTAAGAGTTTCGAGAAGTTGATGTTGCGCTCACGTGCGAGCGTGTCCATCCAGCCAGGAGGGTCACGTTCTTGCGTACGGTGCGCGTGTCGTTCATCTGCCGCACGGGAAGTGTGTCAGCGCGTACGAGGGGCGACAGGGGCTCCGCGCGGCACATGGAGTGCGGCGAGGGGCAGATGGGGCAGGGATGGCGGCGTGTTCTTCCTCCATTTGCCAGAGTGTGAGTGCAGAAGCGCATCCTCAGCGTTTTCAAATGCCTCGTCGAGTGTTGCACCGTCGGTGCTAGCAGCTCGGCAGGGTCGAGGGAAGTCCACGAGGATGCCGTCCTCCTCCTCGGTAAAGATGGCAGGGATAGATGTATTTCATGGAGAATCCTCCTTTATCGTATGGCGATGCCCGCATCCCTTAGAATCTCTGTGCAGTGTGCCGGTGCGGACTTCCTCGCTCGGATGACGACCGACCATAGAGTCTTGCCCGTCACGGGACTCCGGTACATATCGTGACGCTTGTTGTGTCCGACGAAGGTGCAGCCATTTTTCTTGAGCAAAGCGTACGAGGTTCTGCCGTCGTCATAGAGGCGCACCTCTTTGCATAGATTATACACACTAATGCGCGTTTTGGTCAAAGAAATACCTACACAATATGATGTTCTTCCACGGGATCTGATTGAGGCGTACGGTATTCAAAAAGTCCACGATGTCCTTGCGTCCGTAGTACTGCGGTTTGCCCTGCGGCGTGAGGCTCGTGAGGATGATGGGCATGCCGGGGAAGAAGCGCATGAGGGCGCGACGGGTCTGCGTGGATTTGATGGTGTAGCGCGTGACCTCCGGCGCGACGTGGATGATGGCGAAGGTGACACCCTTCTCGATGATGACAGCTCCCTCGATGGTCATGGATGCGCTCCTCTCTGTAATCGGCTCATTTTATCAGAGCCTATGATACAATACAAGAATAAAATTCAATTTAACATTAAAATAAGGTTGCGAAAATCCATGTGAACCCCGTATAATAACCATAAGGACAGTACATCGTTACGGTGCATGTAAATAGTCCCGCTTTATGGTATTGACGGAATATTGAAAAAGCGACTTGCGTATGGTATTCTTTCGCAAGGATTTTTGGTATCGCGTCGAATACGATAGAGGTACTGATATTCAACGAAGACGGCGCGTGCGTCGACATTCATGGTGGATGTCGGGGTTTTTGTTGCGCGTGGTCGGAGGAGGAATGTGAGGCAGGGTTTTTATCGGCGTATTGGAGGCAGGTCGGTCTGGCGTTGCAGGGCGGCGGTGCTCCTCAGGGCGGTGGCTCTCCTCGCAGATGGACGAGCTCGCACTCATCAGGGCGCTTACGGCGGGTGCAGCAGCGGCAGCTCTCTGCTTTGTCCAGCTCGCGCGCGCTGATTCTGCGTGCGGCGCGGCGCGCAGGACAGGCGGTGCAGCGCAGGGTGCAGATCGGTCTCCTGCTGAGTCCCCTCGTCCTCATCGGCGCGGTTCTTTGGGCGGCGACGATGACGGGCGTGCGGCATTCTTTGCGGCGGTGGGAGGCTTCCTCTGATGCACGCGCTGATGATGGCGCAGATGATCGGCAGGGGCTCTGTACGCAGATGGAAAGAACCGTCCGACGGACGGCTCGAAGTAGGGAGGAGACCCCCGAGGGAGGTAGAGGTTATGCACGAAATCGGTGTTCGCGAGGCAGGTGCAGTTCGCCGGATTTACCTTCAATTCACAGACCCTCGTCAGTGACGTGGATCTCGATGGTCGTCGTCCTCTTCATTGGCTGGCTGGCGGTGCGCAACTTACAAAGGGTTGTGCCGACGTCCAACTGGCAGGTGATGATGGAGACGGTGATCGAGGACTCTGCGTCGACCAGGTGGAGGAGAATATGGGCCCACGCGGGCGTGGATTCCTGTCCACGTTTATCGTGTCGCTGTTCCCTGTTCCTTCTCGTGTCAGATTGGATTGGGCTCATTCCGACGATGGCATCGCCGACAAATGATCTGAACACCACCCTGGGACTGGCTCTGCTGGTCATCGTCATGATGCAGTCTTGGGACTGGCGGTGAGGGGATGCACTAGTGGCGCATTTCTTCCAGCCGGTCGCACCGTTCATCATCATCAACGATTGCGATCGGGGAGGTTGCGAAGCCGATTACGCTGTCGTTCCGTCTTTTCGGCAACATCCTGGCGGGTGAGATTCTGATTCACATCCTGCTGCAGCTCCTCAGGAACGGTTCGACGATCCGTCGGTGATCTGGCTCGCGTTCAGCGTGTTCGTCGGCATTGTGCAGGGCACTGGTCTTCACGATGCTCTCGACGGCGTACATCGAGCGCGGCCATCAAGACGGACGAAGGTCATTAACGGCGGTATCGGTCGTGACCACACAGGGTTTTGCACACGCCGTGCAGCAGGCACGGGCACGAGATTTTGTTCACATATTTAAGGAGGATCTTTTCATGGAAAACGCAATCATGGTCGCAGGCGCTCTTATCGGTGCGGGTCTCTGCTTTGGTCTTGCTGCAATCGGCGCAGGTATCGGTGACGGTCTGGTCACGGGGCCGCTTCATCGAGGTCTTGCACGTCAGCCGGAGGCGGGCGGCGTCCTCTTTACGCGTACGCTGATCTCGGTCGGTCTGATTGAGGCGCACTTGCCATCATCAGCGTCGTTTTCGGCATCATCATGCTCTATGCAAATCCGCTGATTCACTAAGACGTATGTGGCACGGATTTTTGCAAAGGGGCATAGGAATTGAGTGAAATTACGCAAGGCCTGATTGATCTCAACGGGACGCTGCCCATCCAAATCATCAACTTCCTGATTCTCGTTGCACTCCTGCGCGCAGTGGCCTATAAGCCGATCGTGCGCATGATGGACGAAGCGCAAGGCGAAGATCGCTGAGAGCATCGAGAAGGCGGATGCGGATGCCGCGGCGCGGAGGCGACGCTGAACGAGTACAAGGCGCAGCTCGCTGCGGCGCGTACGAAGGCGCAGGAGATCGTCGACATGGCGGAAAAAGCGTGCCGGCGAGGAGCGCGAGGCGAGCATCCAGGCGACGAAGCGTGAGATCGAGCAGATGAAGAAGTCCGCCGAGGAACAGATGGAGCGCGAGCGCGCCCATGCGGTGGAGCAGCTGAAGGCCGAGGTCGTCGCCCTGTCGCTCGCAGCGGCGGGCAAGATCATCCAGAAGAATCTGGACGAAAAGGACAACGACGCCATCATCGGCGAGTTCATCGCAAAGCTCGACGCGAAAAAGTCGGTGACGCGTCATGCTGAACATGGAGCTGGCGCGCAAGTACGCGCGTGCGATCTTCAGAGCTGGCGTGCGAGGAGAACGCGCTCAGCGCCTACGGAAATGACCTCGCCAAGGTGCAGCAGACTGCCCGTCGACTGCGGGCTAAAGGCGTACCTCTGCAGCGAACATCCAGCCCGAGGACAAAAGTCCCTCCTGAAGGAAGTGTTCGGGGACGAGGTGCGCGAGATGGTGCTGAACTTCCTCCTGCTGCTCATCGACAAGCGGCGGCATGATGAGTGTTCGAGGCGATCAGCGCGATCTTTGTGCAGCTCTCGAACGAGAAGCTCGGCATCAGCTGTGGCGGATGTCACGACAGTGGAGCCGCTCAGCGAGACGCAGAAGGCAGAGCTAATGGAAAAGCTCGGACGCGTGACGGGCAAAGAGGTATCCCTGCGCGAGCACCGCGACCCCTCGCTCATCGGCGGCGTGGTGGTGCGATCGGCGACCGCCGCATCGACAGCAGCATCAAGGGACGTCTGGCAGCGATGACGGCAGAGTTAATGGCGAACTAGCGGGGTGACAGCGAAATATGAAATGAATCCGGAAGAGATTGCTTCCATCATCAAGGAGACGCATCAAGAACTATGATGTCGATCTGAACGTCAACGACGTCGGCACAGTTCTTGAGGTCGGCGACGGCATTGCGCATATCTACGGCCTCGACCAAGGCGATGGCAGGCGAGCTGCTCGACTTCGGCAACGATGTCTGGGCTCGTGCTGAACCTCGAGCAGGAGAGCGTCGGCGCGGTGCTGCTCGCGCGAGACCCTCATCAAGGAGGGTGACACCGTAAAGCGTACGGGGCGCATCATGCAGGTGCCCGTGGGCGAGGGCGATGGTCGGACGCGTCGTAGACGCACTCCGGCCGCCCCATCGACGGCAAGGGACCCATCGACACGAAGGAGTTCCGTCCGGTCGAGTCGCCGGCGCCTGGCATTGCCGACCGCAAGAGCGTCCGCGAGGCCGCTCCAGACGGGTCTGAAGGCGATTGATGCCCTCGTTCCGATCGGCCGCGGCCAGCGCGAGGCTGATCATCGGCGACCGCGGTACGGGCAAGACGGCGATTGCCGTCGATACGATCCTGAACCAGAAGGGACAGGAACTGTATCTGCGTCTACGTCGCCATCGGTCAGAAGGCATCCACCGTCGCGCGCGTCGTCAAGACGCTCGAGGACAGCGGCGCGATGGACTACCGATCATCGTCGCGGCGACGGCAGCAGACTCTGCGCCGCTGCAGTACCTGCACCGTATGCGGGCGTGGCGATGTGCAGAGTACTTCATGTATAAAGGGCGGTCATGCGCTCTGCGTCTATGATGACCTCTCCAAGCACGCGGCAGCGTATCGCGCCATGTCGCTCCTGCTCCGCCGTCCGCCCGGACGCGAGGGCATACCGGGCGACGTGTTTACTTACACTCCCGCCTCCTCGAGCGCGCGGCAAAGCTCTCCGACGCACTCGGTGCAGGCTCCATCACGGCACTGCCGATCATCACGAGACGCTCGCGGGCGACCTCTCGGCGTACATCCCGACGAACGTCATCTCGATCACCGACGGTCAGATCATGCTGGATACCGACTCGTTCTACTCGGGCATCCGCCCGGCGATCAGCGTCGGTCTCTCGGTCTCGCGTGTCGGCGGCTCCGCCCAGATCAAGGCGATGAAGCAGGTCGCGGGCACGATGCGTCTCGACCTCGCACAGTACCGCGAGCTCGCGGCATTCGCTGCAGTTCGGCTCGGATCTCGACAAGGCGACCAAGGCACAGCTCGACCGCGGTGCCCGCATGGTTCGAGACGCTGAAGCAGGCGCAGTACAGCCCGCTCTCCGTTGCGGAGCAGGTGCTCGTCATCTTTACGGCGGTGCGCGGCCATCTCGCGGACATCCCGTCGGCAAGGTCGTCACCTTCCACACGGACTTCCTGAAGTTCATGCGCACGGCGCATCCGGAGATCGCAGCGGCGATCACGGAGATGAAGAGCTGGACGACGGGCTCGAGGCGGGACATCACGAAGGCGATCGCGGAGTTCAAGGAAACCATCTCCTACAAAGAAGCGGGTAAGGAGGGTGACCGTATATGGCAAATTTTGCAGGACATCCGCCGGCGCATTCGCAGCGTCAAGAGCATCCAGCAGATCACGAACGCCATGGACATGGTCGCGACCTCGCGTCTGCGCCGTGCCAAGGAGGCTGCCAACAGCAACCGCCCCTACGCCGAAAAGACGGCGGCGGTCATCAGCAGCGTGGCGGCAGCGGCGACGGGCATCGCGCATCCGCTCCTCGAGCAGCATGAGGCGGCAAGCGCCTCATCCTCGTCATGGCGGCGGACAAGGGGCTCGCAGGCGCATACTCCAGCAACGCACTCAAAAGGCGGTGACGCTCGTCGAGGACCAGTCCAACACGCAGATCGTCACCGTCGGGCGCAAGGCCCGCGACTTCTTCAGAACCGCAGCTTTGACATCATCAGTCAGCGCGTCGGCATCAGCGAGCGTCCGAGTCGTCGCACGCGCAGAAGATCGCGCGCACGCTCATCAGTGCGTTTGAGACCGGCGAGATCAAAGAAGTCTACATGGTCTACACGCGCTTCGTGTCGGCCTATCACCTGTGTGCCCTGAGGTCGTGAAACTCCTGCCCTTTACGGCAGAGGCAGGCGAGGGACACGCACAGGCACCCCTACATCTATGAGCCGAATGCCGAGGAGGTGCTCAGGGCACTGCTGCCGCAGTACCTTTTTCACCACCATCTATGCGGCGCTCCTCCAGTCGGCGGCGAGCAGCTGGAGCTCACGTATGAACGCGATGAGCAACGCGACCGACAACGCCGGGGAGCTCATCGGAAAGCTCGACCTCTACTACAACAAGGTACGTCAGGCGCGGCATCACGAGACGAGGATCAACGAGATCGTCGGCGGCGCCGAGGCACTCAAGTGACATCCATGTACGCCGCGTGCATGGAGGTAAGGAGGTTTCCATTGGCAAAAGGTAAAGTCGCTAGCAGGTCATTGGGCCTGTCGTAGATATTGAGTTTCCGGCGGGCGAACTGCCGGAGATTCTGAACGCCATCAAGGTCAGGGGCAAGACGGCCGACCAGCGACATCGACCTCACGGTCGAGGTCTGCAGCACCTCGGCGACAGCGTCACGCGCTGCATCGCCATGAGCTCCACCGACGGCCTGATGCGCGGCATGGGCGGACGACACCGGGGCACCGATCAGCGTGCCGGTCGGCGAGGCAACCCTCGGACGTGTCTTCAACGTCCTCGGTGAGACCGTTGACCACAACCTCGAGCCCGTCGGCAACAAAGAGGTGTAGCCGATCCATCGTGCCGCCCCGAAATTTGACGAGCAGGGAGACATCAACCCAGATCCTCGAGACGGGCATCAAGGTCGTCGACCTCATCGCCCAGTACTCGCGCGGCGGAAAGGTCGGACTCTTCGGCGGTGCCGGCGTCAGCAAGACCGTTCTCATCATGGAGCTCATCACAACATCGCGACCGAGCACGGCGGCTACTCCGTCTTTGCGGGCGTCGGCGAGCGTACGCGTGAGGGCGCAACGACCTCCTGGTCAGGAAATGACCGAGTCGGGCGTTATCGACAAGACCGCCCTCGTCTACGGCCAGATGAACGAGCCGCCCGGGAGCACGTATGCGCGTCGCTCTGACGGGTCTGACGATGGCCGAGTACTTCCGCGATGTGCAGGGACAGGACGTTCTGCTCTTCATCGACAACATCTTCCCGTTTCATCCAGGCGGGTTCCGAGGTCTCGGCGCTGCTCGGACGTATGCCGTCCGCCGTTGGCTACCAGCCGACGCTGACGACCGACGTCGGTGCCCTGCAGGAGCGCATCCTCCACGAAAAGGGCTCGATCACGTCCGTGCGGGCGGTCTACGTCCCGCGGACGACCTCACCGACCCGGCACCGGCGGCGACATTCACCCTATCTCGATGCGACGACGGTTCTTTCCCGTCGGATCGCCGAGCTCGGCATCTATCCCGCCGTTGACCCGCTGGACTCCACCTCGCGTATCCTCGACCCGCACGTCATCGGGCAGGAGCACTACGAAGTCGCGCGCGGCGTGCAGGCCGTCCTCCAGAAATACAAGAGCTGCAGGACATCATCGCCATCCTCGGTATGGAGGAACTCTCGACGAGGATAAGCTGACCGTCTCGCGTGCATAAAATCCAGCGTTTCCTCTCGCAGCCGTTCGCCGTCGCCGAGAGTATTCACGGGCTCGCCCGAAGCTACGTCGCGCTGAAGGACACGATCCGCGGGTTCAAGGAAATCCTCGACGGCAAGCACGACGACCTCCCGAGGCTGCCTTCTACATGGTCGGCGGCATCGACAGAAGTCATCGAGAAGGCGAAGAAGCTCAAAGGAGGAATGACGGATGGCGACCATCAAGCTGGAGATCGTATCTCCGACCGCGTAGTCTACGCCGCCGACATCGACATGCTCATCGCCCGCTCCACGGGCGGCGAGATCGGCATACTGCCGAGCATTCCCTCGTCACGGGACTTGAGCCCCATGCCGCGAAGATTCATGTCGACGCCAAGGAACAGCTCATCGCTCGTGGCGGGCGGCTTCATGGAGGTTACCCCCGACAAGATCACCGTACTCGCGACAGCAGCGGAGGAGCCGATCGACATCGACATCAACCGCGCCCAGCGCGCCTACGAGCGCGCGCAGGAGCGACTGCAGCTGCTGCGCGAGGACCCCGAGGCACGGCAAGCATCATCGACGAACAGCGCGCCTCCCTCGCACTGAAACGCGCCGCAGCACGCCTGCAGACCGCGAAGACAGTGAAACCCGGCGCATGATACACCGGGATAGAAAAACCGCCCCAGCCGTATTGGTTGGGGCGGTTTTCTATTCTGTTGAATGACTGCAATTTCCACTCTCCCTGTGCTGATGCTCAAAAACTATGAGCTTGCTCCTTGCTGCAGAGGATCTTCGCCGTATTGGTTTTCCCCAGTCCCTTTCTTTTATCGCACAGTAGGGCCAAAAACCGGACTGTCCATATGACAAAAATCCGAAGGACGTGCTCATCATCAATCGGGAGAGATATAATACCCACAATTAAAATGAGGCGTGCTGCACCCGGACCATACCCTAGGTCTTCTAAACGGCGGGCAGCAATACAATAATTTGCTATCTGGAAAACAAATGCAATTACCCTTGACAGCACATCAAATGACAATGTGTCACCGAGCACGGCAAAAGGCAAGAAAAGTACGAGGAATCCCAGACCTGCTAACGCAAGTGATCTTTTGATAAATCTCTTTCGATTCAAACGCCCATGCAGCTTGAAAAAAATTCTCTATCATGCCCTCGTCCGGTTTAGCAGAGTGTTGCTCATTTGTGTGTGCGCCTCAGGTGTGGCAATCGCTGCGCCGCATGCCCGACAATACGTTGCGCCATCCTCAACGGGCTTTCCACAATTTTTGCAGAACATTCTTCATCAACTCCTTCTGTCATACAAGGGCGTTTTGTTATACGAACGTTGAAGCCGGCATAGAATCGTCATAGAGTTCGTGTGGGGCGATGTCTCTGCCATTTTTCCATTCGACCGTGAAGTCATTGACAAAGACCTGTTTGAACTGTTCCATATTTTTGAGTGGAGCAAAAAAGGGGATCTCTAGATACGGCTTCACATCGAAGTATCAGGGTGCTCCCCGTTGGAGAACATCACGCTCAGGATGTAATCGTTCAAAGGCTTCACGGCAATGGGACGGATTCGCATGATGTACCTCCAATCAGGGAAAAGTATAAATCCTCACACTGTTTCGGTCAACAGCGTACATGAAAACTCATCAAATCATTTGTCGAAGGATCAATGAAAACTATGGTATAATTATCCCATTACAGAAAGGCGGTGCATCATGCCACAGATTATTCCCATCAAGGACCTCAAGGACACGGCGCGCATCTCAGAGATGTGCCACGCGAGCGACGAGCCGATCTACATCACGAAGAACGGCTACGGAGATATGGTCTTTATGAGCATGGAGACGTATGAGCGGATGCAGCACCTAGCGCATATCCATCGAGAGATCGAACACGCCGAGGAGGATATCGCGGCGGGACGCGTCGATGATGCGCAGGAAGCACTTGCCCGTACGAGACTGAAATATGCGCTATAGACTCATTGTTCCTGCGTATGTGGAGGCGCAGATCGATGCGTGCATTGCGTATATCGTGCAGACGCTTCACAATCCCGATGCAGCACGCAACGTCCTCGATGAACTTGCTGAGACCTATGAGCGATTGTCATGCCTGCCGGAGGCTGCGCCTCTCTGCCGTGACGCATACCTTCGGGCAAAGAATTATCGCATCATCACACTCCCACATCATCACTATCTCCTCATTTATCGGATGGAGGAGTGTATCGTATACGTTGTCGGATTCTTTCACATGCGTGAAAATTATCGGGATAAACTGTAATATAGACAAAGAACCGCCCTCCATCGTCTCGTGTAGGGCGGCTTTGATTTCCCTATAACTGTCCAAAATGCTGACACCAAGCGAATACAATACTTTCCTTATTCACCCCACGTCGGCAATGACTTCACCGTCCTCGCGTGCGATCTCCCAAATGAGAGGCTGTTGATTTCTAACAAACTCGGTCAGCTTTGCGCGTTCCTCCTCGTTGAAGCCGCTGTACTTTGTGCAGGTAATGCTCGGCAGCAGAAACTCCGCCGTATCAAAGCCGTGCGCGTTGGCACGCTCCATGTAGACCAGAATACTCTCGCCGCGCAGCGCAGAGCGGTGAATATCCGAAAACGTCGTGACAATACCGTCAATCGTGCTGTAATAGTGCTTCATGAGACTCCCTCCTCATCCATAGTATACGTATGCGTGCGACTGCGGTCAATAGACCGCCGCTGTACCTTTTTGGTGGACGATGCGCCGTGAATATGCTATCATAGCTCCACACATTACTGCGAAAGGAGGCATCTATGAACCTCGCGAATCACCGTACCTCCATCATCCTTGCCATCGTCTTTGCCACACTGCTCTCCTCCTTCTGGTTCTTTCAGGACTTCGCCTTTATCGTCTTTCTCTCGCTCCTCCTGCAGCTCCTCCTCCAGCCCGTCGTAGACGCGATGGAGCGCCGGCGCATCCCGCGCCAGCCTCGCGGCAGCGGGGGCGATCCTCCTATTTCTCCTCCTCGTCCTCGTCCTCCTCTCCATCCTCCTCGCGCTCTGTCGTCCCCTCGCTGCAGCGCTTCGTCACCGAGCTGCCGAGCATCGGACGAGGGCTCCAGCAGATGCCGCTCCTCACAGAGATGGATCTGCAGCAGGAAATGACGGGCATCCTCGACAAACTGCGCAGCGTCAGCGCGGAGCTCCTGCGCACATCCCTCTCCTTCCTCCTCATCGCCGTCGGCAAAAATCATGGACTTCGTCATCATCGTCTTTGTCTCCTTCTACCTCCTGAAGGACGGCAACAGCATCAAACGCTGGCTCGCTGACCTCTTCCCGCACGGCTCACGCGGGCGTGTCCTCCGCCTCTTTGACCGGCTCCTCCGCGCCCTGCGCATCTACATGTGCAGCCAGCTCGTCATGTGCATCATCACGGGACTCGTCGTCTTTACCTACTTCACCATCATGCACCTCCCGTATGCCTCCGTCTTCGCCCTGCTCTCCGGCATCAGCGAGTTCGTCCCTGTCCTCGGCCCGACCGTTGCCTCCGCACTCGGCACAGTCACGACCGCCGCGACCGCATGGGACATCACCCTGCAGACCGCGCTCTTCTACCTCGCGCTCACACAGATCAACCACAACGTCGTCTATCCCGCCCTCGTCGGCAAATCCCTCCACCTCCACCCCTGTCGCCATCATCCTCGGCGTCGTCTTCGGCGGCGAAATCCTCGGTGCGGCGGGCATGTTCCTCGCCGTTCCCTTCATCGTCATCGTCAAGATCGTCATCACCGACATCTACCATGAGCGGCAGATGGAGACGCGGGGCGGGAAGGATATACCGTAAAACCGGATAAGAAAACCGCCACACCAATCGGTGCGGCGGTTTTTCTATAAGGAAGTGAGGAATGGCTGGAAAATGGATTACGCAAGCATGGAGCGGAGGAACCAAATCTGCTTTGCGTAGTTGGTGACGTGATCCTCCATGAGGTTGGCAACGCCGAAGCAGTCATGCGCATCGGCCGCCTTGCGGATTGCGAGCGCCTGATCGCGGAGCAGTTCAAGATCGGCAAGCGTGATCTCGAGCGCCTTCTTCTGATCGACCGCCTCATCGCCGAGCTCCTGGATCGTCGCAATGGCGAGGTACCCTTTGAGGCTCGCGACCGGCTGCACGCCGGCCATCTTCAGCAGCTCCGCCGTCTCATCGAGCACATCCGCGAACGCATCGTAGAGCGACTCGAGGTACTCATGAACAGCCTTGAACTGGGGCCCGACCACATTCCAGTGGAGATTGTGCAGCTTGATATAGCCGACGCCGATATTGGCGATGTAGGCGTTGATCGCGTTGTTGAGGTTTGCATCATTTGCGTGTGACATAGTAAAATCCCTTTCATCTTGTTGTTCTTCCTATTTTGTATCTCATTACGTGTGTCATTATAGCGATAAATGGATTACTTGTCAATAGTAATTATTAAATAACTTTTGCGATTGGATTTCATGCAAATCTTTTCCTTGACAAAAAGCATATTTCTATATATAATACATATCTATAAAATATGTTATATCGTTTTTGGGTGAGAGGGAATCGCCATGAGTGAGCAGAAAATATCGTTTTGAGACCTTGCAGGTGCGCGTCGGACAGGGAGGAAGCCGATCCCGTGACGGATGCGCGTGCCGTACCGATCTATCAGACGACCTCGTACGTCTTCCACAATGCGCAGCACGCTGCCGACCGCTTTGCACTCAAGGATCCGGGCTACATCTACGGACGCCTGATGAATCCGACGCAGGACGTCTTTGAAAAGCGCATCGCGGCACTCGAGGGCGGCACGGCGGCACTCGCCTTTGCCTCGGGCGCAGCGGCGATCACGGCGACGATCCAGGCACTCGCCCATGCGGGCGACCACGTCGTCGCGCAGCAGACCATCTATGGTGGCTCCTAGCAACCTCCTCGCACACACGGCGAAGGACTGGGGCATCGACGTGACCTTCGTCGAGCCGAAGGCGGGCGCACAGGGCTTTGCCGACGCCATCCGTCCGAACACGAAATGCGTCTTTATCGAGGACCGTCAGCAGCAAATGCTGACCTCGTGGACATCGAGGGCCGTCGCCAAGGCGGCACACGCGCAGGGCGTCCCCGTCGTCATCGACAACACCTTTGCGACGCCGTACCTCCTGCGCCCCATCGAGGCACGGCGCGGACATCGTCGTGCACTCCGCGACGAAATTCATCGGCGGGCACGGCTCCAGCCTCGGCGGCGTCATCGTCGAGGGCGGTACGTTCGACTGGAAGGCATCGGGACGCTTCCGCACCTCACGCAGCCGAACGAGAGCTATCACGGCGTGAACTTCGTCGAGGCGCTCGGCCCCGTCGCCTTTGTCACCTACATCCGTGCCCTCCTCCTGCGTGACACGGGCGCGGCGATCGCTCCGTTCAACGCATTCCTCTTCCTGCAGGGCTGAGACACTCTCCTGCGCGTCGAGCGGCACGTATCGAACGCACTGAAGGTCGTGGACTTCCTCGCCAAAGCATCCGAAGGTCGAGCGCGTCAACCACCCCTCGCTCCCGCATCATCCCAATCACGCCATCTACGAGCGGTACTTCCCACAGGGCGGCGTATCGATCTTCACCTTTGACATCGTGGGCGGGCAGGGAGGCGGCGTTCCGCTTCATCGATCACCTGAAACTCTTCTCGCTCCTCGCAGAACGTCGCCGATGTCAAGTCACTCGTCATCCATCCTGCGACCACCACGCACGCCCAGATGAACGACGCCGAGCTCGCCGCGTCCGGCATCGGCAGAGGCACCATCCGTCTCTCCATCGGCATCGAGCACATCGACGACCTCCTCGCCGACCTCACGACAGCGTTTGACGCCGTTTGAGGCGTTTCCTTGTAAAAAGCAAAACCTCTGCGCGAAGGCTTTCCGTCGTGCAGAGGTTTTTGCGATGAGGGATTGCTGATAAATGCAGACCGTCAGATTGGCGCAGATTTTCCGCCGAAGTGCGGGCGAAAAAGATGCGTCAAGATGGTGAGTGCTGAAAGTATCAGTGCTTCATAATGTTTTTCACAAAATTTCGTATATGATAGAAGGATTTTCCGCATTTACGTCGAAAGCGTTCTAGAGTACCTATATGTGGATGCTTCGGATTTCTGACCGGACGGTCGTAGACTCTTCCTGTCTCCGGGCACCACGAGGTATGGACGCGCAGTACCTCATCGGTGATGGGGATGCCCTAGGGAAGGAGGGCGGCGATGTTTCCGGAGATACGGCTTTCTGCACTCATTCTCACCGTCCTCATCAGTGTTGCCCTCGTGGTCGGGCTGATCCACTACGCGCCGCCGCTGACGCAGACGTACTACTGGCGGCTCGGCGGACTGATCGCGGGCGCGGGGCTGCTCGTCACGCTCTTTTGACCGCCTGATGGCGGCACGGGCACGACGGCGCGCGGCGAAGAAACCACCGCTCTCTTTGAGGGAGGAGCAGAGCGCCATGCCCGCTGCGACAGAGACCACGACAGAGCGGCCTCTGTCTCCATCTTCCCGGCAAAGACAACGGCAGCTGCTGTGCCCAAAGCCCCGCCCCAATCGGCGGGAAAGAAACTGGCGGCGAAAAAGAAAAAGGCAAAGGCACACGCGAAGAAGAACGCCGCAAAGCCGGCTCCACCCCTCGCGGCAGTACCGCCTTTGACAGCAGTCCGCCCCGCGTGCTGGCACCACCCGTGAAGAGCCCGCCGCCCGCACCCCCTGCCGGCAGAGCACCTGCCGGATGGGCTCGATGCGCTGCTCGACATCGCCTGACGCGTCGGCAGAGCGCGCCCGCGCGCGCCGTCGCCGCTCACCGAAAGGCACTCGCGCGCTACCCGCAGGACTCCTACATGCCGTATCTCGTCATCGAGCTCTCCACCCTCTACAAGCGTCTGGGGAACTACGATGCGGCGCTCCGCCTCTTTGACGAGGCACTCGCGCTGCCCATTATTGCAAAGAACGCCGTCATGGTGCAGGAGTTTCGCCGCTCCGCCGCACCCCTGCACGCCGTTTCTGATATGCTCCGCGCGCGGGGAACCCCTGCGCCCCTTCGGTGAAGTGCCGGAGGACGTGCTGGCGGCGGCTGACCGACAGGCGGGCAATCACACCTGACATTTTATTAAAATGGAGGAATAAATATGAAGAAAAAGCGTTGACATCCTAGGACTTCCGTCATCAGCATCACAGAGGGACGCGAGCTCGGCACGAGCAAGACCCTCCTCATTGATGCGCCGAACCGCATCGTGGCGGCGATCACGATCGAGGACGAGGACTGGTATCGCGGAGTCAAGCTCATCCCCTACGATAACGTGATTGCCGTCGGTGATGATGCCGTCACCATCAACAACAGCGAGAACATCCTCACGCTCGATGCAGCGGGCGACTTTGAGACACTGCTCGACGACAACATCCGCGTCATCGGCACGAAGGCCATCACGCGCACAGGGCGTCATCCAGGGCAACATCACCGAGATCTTCATCGGCGAGGACGGCAGCATCGAGAAATGCGAAGTCACAACGCCGGAGGGCTCGACCTCGAGGTGACGGCAGATCAGGTCGCCATCTTCGGAAAGGAAGTCACGGTCATCTCGCCGGAGGGCGATGCCGTAAAAATCTGACGCAGCGTCTGCACCGGCGGCACCTGCTGTGACAGCCCCCGCAGCAGAGCCCGCTGCGGCTGAGCCGTCGAGGAGACTGCCTCTACGGAGGACGCCTGCCGAAGAGCCGGCTGCTCTGGAGGAGACGGCTGCCCCGAGGCACCGGCAGAGGAGCCCGCGCCTGCTGCAGAGGAGCCTGCACCTGAGGCGCCGGCAGAGGACGAGGCCAAGGATGCAGAGCGCGCGAACGAGGATCGTCATCGCCGCTTCCTCCTCGGCAAGAAGGCGACGCGCACCATCAAAGATGGACAACGGTGTCGTCATCGTCGAGGCGGGCGCGGACATCACCGAGGAAGTCCTTCAGAAGGCCAAGCTCGGCACACAAGTTCATCGAGCTCCTCGATGAGCGCACAGTAACATACATGGATGCGGCGGATTGTTCGCCGTGCTTTTCTCTTGAAATCTTGCGGAGAAACCCATGCACGGAGAGGAATCTGCGCCGCGCAGACAGGACGGGGACACAGCAGTTTTTCAAACAAAGCGGCGCTGCTTTTGCTCACAACATCTCCGCGCCGCAAAAGGCGCATTTTTATCCAGATTACCGCAGGCCTCGCACGGCGAGGATTTAGAACCAGAACCCGCAAGGGACGGAAACTTATTTGGTCGAACGTAGTTTTAAGTCGATTGCCCTTTATTTAAGAACCAGAACCCTGCAGGACGAAACGCGCCGCCTCGTCACCCGCACTCAGGTCGTAGTCGTCGATTTAAGCACCAGAACCCCGCAGACGGAAACCGGTGGATCAAGTACGCGATCCATGAGTATTTTCTGCTATGAAGAACCAGAACCCCGCAAGGGGACGGAACGTGCAGCCTCCCCTGCCAGGAGGCGGGGAGGGGCGCATGGACGCAAGCTCTCGATCTTCCACAGCATCAGAAGTGCACGCAAGGCACACGCCCCTCCTCGGCTCGCGTTGCTCGCCACTTCCCTCCCAGCGACGGGGGAAGCTAAGATAGGGAATTCCTGTAGGACGGGAGCGTACTCAGCCTCCCTGCCAGAGGCGGGTGCACGTGAGCACGAGTGTGCCGGAGGGGCGCCATGGACGCAAGCCGTAAATCTTCATATGCGACAGAAGTGCAAGGCACAAGCGCCCCATCGGCATGCATTGCTTCGCCACCCCGCAGCGACGGGAAGCTAAGATGAGGGCCCCGCAAGGGACGGAAACTACAGTCAAAAGAACTGAACGTCGCTCTTGCAAAACGTAAATTTAAGAACCAGAACCCCGCAAGGACGGAGAGCAACCACCAGCCTCCCTGCCCAGGCGAGCGGTCAACGTCATCCAATCACACCGCTGACGCTCGTGTTCTGGGACGTTTTCCCATACGACTCTGTTACCCAATCAGCTGCGCCCGCGGGCTTGCTTCTGGACAGGTCAGCAGGGGACCGCGTAAAGCGGTGGAGGCGCCATGAACGCAAACACCGTAAACCTTCGCAGTGTCAGAAATGAACGAAAGCCACGAGCGCCCCTATCGAGCTCGCAGTTGTCCTCGCATGCTGACGGGGAAAGCAGCAGGAGAACCGCGGGACGGAAAGCCCTTTCTATTTAACCAATAAGTTTACATGGTTATCAGTTCATATCGCAAGGGACGGAGCGTACCCAGCCTCCCCGCCAGAGCGGGGAGCGGTCCCACATCAGCCAATCACACTACGCCAACGCTCGTGCCTGGGACGGTTTTTCCCATACGATCGTTACCCAATCAGCTGCGCTTGCGCGCTTGCTTCTTGACAGGTCAGCAGGGGGACCGCGTAGCGGTGGAGGGGCGCCATGAACGCAAACTCAAACCTCATAGCGTCAGAAATGAACGCAAGGCACAAACGCTCCATCAGGCTCAGGTTGCTCGCCACTTCCCCCGTAGCGACGGGAAGCTAGCAGGAGGAACCCATGAGGGACGGAAACCCCGTTGCCCTGCCTCACGACTCAAGCCGTGCCATTTCAAAACCATATCCCGTAAAGGGGACGGAAACCGACATTATGTTTGACTACACGCACGTTGCTTGTCTATTTCAAACCATATCCCCGTAAGGGACGGAAACCTCGATGCATGACGAGAGTTAAGGTGTTATATACTTTATGTTCAAAACCATATCCCCGCAAGGACGGAGGTATCTCCAGCCTCCTGCCAGAGCGGGGGAGGGGACCGCGTAGCGGTGGAGGCGCCGCGGACGCGTCTGCAAAACCATCCATAGCGACAGAAGTGCACGCAAGGCACGAGCGTTTCATCGGCTCGCGTTGCTCGCTACCCCGCAGCGACGGGGAAGCTAAGATAAAGGGGAATCCCCTGCAGGACGGAGCGTACCTCAGCCCCTGCCAGAGCGGAGGGGGACCGCGTAAGCGGTGGAGGGGCGCCATGAACGCAGAAACTGTAAACCTTCATAGTGCGTCAGAAATGAACGCAAGCCACGAGCGTTTCTATCGGCCTGCGGTTGCCACCTCTGCAGCGACGGGGAAGCTAAGATGGGGAATCCCTGCAGGACGGAGCCACCTCCAGCCTCCCTGCCAGAGCGGGGAGGGGGACCCGCAGGCGGTGGAGGGGGCGCCATGAACGCAGCTGCAAACCTTCATAGTGTCAGAAATGAAATGCTACGAGCGCTCCCCATCGGCTCGCGTCAGCCCGACTTCGCAGCGACGGAAGCTAAAGCAGGAGGAACCCGCAAGGGACGGAAACAATCTGATACTGTTTCTTCAAGGCCGTCGCGGCTAATTTCAAACCATATCCCCGCAAGGGGACGGAGCAGTGCTCCAGCCTCCCTGCCAGAGCGGGAGGGGACCGCGTAAGGCGGAGGCGCCACGGACGCAAGCTGTAAATCTCATATCGACAGAGTGATCGTAAGCACAGCACCCCATCGGCTCAGCGTTGCTCGCCACTTCCCCCGTCACTGAAGAAGCAGGAGGAACCGCAAGGACGGAAACTTGGTTGTCCAATACGACGCCGTTCTTCCGGCAATTTCAAAACCATATCCCCGCAAGGGACGGAACCTACGCACCGAGCTCATCATTATTACGAAAAGAGCAGCCACATCTCTGGCTGCTCTTTTCGTCATTGTCCTATTAACGTGGTTTTTCTTCCGCGAATATCATCAAAGAAAATGGCATGAAGCGATGATCGGGCATATCCGCTTAACTCTATTTTCTTTCGTGGTATACTATGGGTCGGAGGGGCTTGCCAAGACGATGACGACAGGGAGATGACATCATGAAAAGAAAAAATTTTACTGATTGCCTGCATCCGGGCGCATTGGCGCTATTTTCTCTGCCGTTTGTCCAGAGCTCGATGGGGGAAGACGATTTTATCCGGGAAGTGCTTGCACAAAATGATGGATTTGCCGCAGAGGGCAGCGGGACAACCGGCGGGCTGCTGCCGTAGAGGATAATATTTTTCGCGTGACCAATCGGCGGGAGTTTGTTGCCGCGTTGGAGAATCGCAAAATACAGAACCTACGATTTTGATGATTTACGGTACGATCGACTTCGATACGGACGCGGATGAGCACCTGACGAAGGAAGACTATATAGTCGGAGGGCTATGATTTTCAGCAGTATCTGGACGCGCATGCACTGCATAGTAGCGCGCCAGACAAAAGCCGGAAAGAAGAGCAGGAGAGAGAAAACAATCTCATCAGGAAAACATCATGGTTCATGTCCCTGCCAATACAAGCATCATTGGGACTCGAATATGTCGAAATTAAGGGCGTGGATTTAGTCCTCGACGCGGACAATGTTATCATCCGAAATATCATGTTTGAGTCCCTTATGATGATTTCCCGTCGTGGGATCCAACGATGGGGCCGGATGCAACTGGAATTCTCAGTATGACAGTATTACGATCCGCGGCACGCATACTTTGGATCCGATCATTGTCATTTCGAGGATGGGCGGCAGCCGACGGAAACGCATTTTCATCGTGAATATGAGCATCGGGACGGCTTTGGTCGATATTATTGATCAGGCGGACGACATCAGCGATGTCGTATAACGTTTTTGAGACGTCATAATAGAAAGCGATTTTGATTGAGAACAGCGCAAAAGCGGCGGATGATGGCAAACTGAATGTGACGCTGCATCATGATTATTTCCATACTTGGTTCCAGGCGTACCGCGAGTGAGATGAAAGGTTCACGTATATAATTACTACCAGACGGACGATGAAAGCGGCGAATATCGTTATGCGTATTCGTTAGCGTTGGGAAAACGCGAAAATATATGCCGAGAAAATAATATCGCGGATATCGACGGCAGGGACGTATCAAGATTTTGTCAAAGTGTTTTGGCGGAACAGAGCTGACCACGCGCAATAATATATTTAATGGCGAGAAAATCGATACATTTAACGAGCATTTATCACCGGTCACGTGGACGCCGAGCGATCGATGAAAATCGACGATGTGAATGAGGTGAAGGCAAAAGTTTTACAGCAGGCAGGCGTGTTTAGAAGCGATAATTCCATAAAATCATTATCAGCTGCTGCACATTTGTTTCGTGCAGCAGCCCTTTTACTCAGTGGATCTCAGAACACGATCCTGCTGCAGTCGCTCCGCGCAGCCACCATCACCATTGCCTCATAGAGTTTGATCCGTAGAGGATGAGGTCGGCGCCGACCGCGTTGACGGTCTCCCTGAAAGCGCGGCGTCTTTTCGATGATGGCGTCCGTGATCTCTGTGAGCGGGCGTGAGGACTTAACGGCATAGCCGCGTGCACGCGTAATGTGCTTCATTGTACCGTTGTTCGGAAACGGTGGTGAAGGCGGTGGAGGCTTTTGGCTGAGCTCGGCGACCTTCTCGTTGTCCTTTACCGTCGCGAAGTAGACACAGTTTGCTGGGTCGTAGTAAAGTTGACAATACCGGGACGTGCGGCAGTCCGTCACTCATCGTTGCGAGCGCGATCTCGTTCTGCTCTCGCATCATGCGTTCAAATTCGTTCCGCAGATTCACTTTAATCACCTCTTCATGCCATTATACAATACTTTTAATATAAAAGAAAGGATCGCTGATAAATTCCGCCGCGCCAGAAACGCGGTCGTGACGTTCGCCCGCTGTGATCTGCCGCTTCACACACAATCCTGCTCCAGTGATCCTGCCCGACCACGACCGCCTCAGTGAGCACGATCTCGTAGGGGATGAGGTCGTCACCGACGGCGTCGACGGTCTCCTGAAAGCGCGGTGCCTTGGCGACGATGGCCTCTGTGATCGCGGTGATGGGGCGGGCGGACTTTACGGCGCGACCGCTGGCGCGGACGTCTCGGTCGTGTTATGCGCGGGACGGTGGTGAAGGCGATGGAGGATTCGCCGCGAGCTCGGACGACCTCTCGTTGTCCTTGAACGTGACCAAAAGTAGACACAGTGCGTCTCTGTATCGTAGTAAAAGTTCGCAGCGCACGTGCGGCAGGGCTCGCTCATCGTCGCGAGGGCGATTCTCTACGCTGCTCGCGCGATGCGCTCAAATTCATCAAGCAGATTCATCTCATCACCTCGTTTTTCTTCTCATTATACAATATCGCCGCATAAAAGGAAACGGAAGAAACGCCATCGATCCAATGTGACCGATGGCGTTTCTGCTGTTACGAAAGATTTAGGATTCTCCCGCCCAGTATGACCTGTCGAAGATGGCGAGGACGCCGATAAAGACGAGGAGGTGGACATCTCGGCGGTGTCGGCGAAGCCCTCAGGCGCAATGGCAGCGGGCTCTCGCCGCCGCCGTTCGAGACGGAGACGACGATGAGTGCCGGCGAGGAGGACGCCGATGATGGACTCCACCGACGATGAGCTCCCGAGGAAGAGGCGTGCCGCGCCGCAGGCTGCGCGCCTGCCTCCTCCCTTCGTCTGACGCAGGTGACGGTTGACGAAGTAGCCGAGGATTGCACCGACGACGAGCGGCGTCTGGATGACGGGCGGGAGTAGATGCCCACACCGACGGCGAGCGCGGCATGGCGAGGTTCTTCGTCGAGCGGCGCAGGAAGGGTCGATGAGGACGCACGATGCCGACCCCGATGCCGATGTAGATGCGACTCCCATGCGAGCTTCTGAGAAAAAACGCCTCAGCGATGGTCGTCAGGAGCACGCCTGCGGTGCGGCGAGTGCCTGCGCGGGATCCATGCCCGCACGCGCAGCGCCCGCCGAAGCCGCATGCCTCATAGGAGGAGGTTGAGCAGGGGGCGATGACAGAGCGCACCGACCACGCAGCCGATGAGGAGCGCGACCTGCTGACGCCACGGCGTTGCGCCGACGAGATAGCCGGTCTGAGATCCTGCATATTGTCATTCGAGATGCAGGCGATCGCGAGGATGATGACGACGTGGTAAAGATAGCGGTCGCCGTCGCGAATTTCTCGCCGCCCGGCAGCGCGAAGATGCCGAACATGGAGCACAGCGCATACGACGAGCGATGCGACGATGATGCAGAGGATGCCGATGCCCGAGATCGGGCTGGAGGATGCCGACCAGTCCTGCCATATAGGCGCAGGCGGCAAGCAACGAAGTAGCCCGATGATGCGGCGACGCGACGCCGACGAGGGTAAAGCAATTTTCTGCCCGCCCGGGATCTGCTCGGGGCTGACAAAGGCGTAGATGACGAGCAGTCCGATGACGGTGACGGCAAAAGACGAGCCCGACACTCTTCATCGTCATGTCGATGTCCATGCGGTGCAGACCGCGCTCTTGCGCTGTCGGCGCGTCAGCCTGCGATGGATTCTTTACACCGTCAATGACGGGGCGTGGGAGGCAGAGCAGCGTCCAGATCGCGGCGACGCCCATGGCGCCCGCGCCGATGAGCCGCATCTGCTGATAGACGGTACCCGCGAATTTCTGCAGGGTCGTCGCCGTCGGGGTGCACCGGTGATGGGTGAAAATAGGGACAAGCCCATGCGATGGCGATACCGATCAGCATCGAGAGTCCACTCGTGATGCCGATGGATAGCCCGCGCCGACGAGTGCCGACGAGTAGCCGAGCGGGAGCTGCGTCATGCCGCGTCCGACGTGGAACCATGCGGAGAGGCTGCCGCCGAGTACCCGCAGGCCGTTCGTGAGGAACGCGATCACGCCCGCGATGGCACTGCCCGAGAGGATCTTTTCAGTCCGGAGCACGCTGCTCGCGGCCGTCGTCGCGAGCCGACCTTAGCATCTCTGCTGCAGCAACGCCCCTCCGGGTAGGCGAGGTCGCTGTGGACGACCATCGCGCGCCGCAGCGGGATGGTGAAGAGAACATCGAGACAGTCCGCCGCAGGCGGAGACGACGAGCGTCTGCCAGAACTCGAAAATCCTGCCAGTAGCCGACCGCGAGCATGCCCGATGATGAAGATGATGGCGGACGGCGTACCTGCTGCCGATGCCGCGTCTGCACCATGTTGTTCTCGAGGATGCGTGCATCCTTCGCCATCTTGAGTACCGCCATCGAGATGACCGCCGCCGAATGGCGGAGGAGAACGTCAGACAACCAGAGACCGAGGTAGACGTTCGATGCGTAAAGCATGATGGTGAGGATTGCGCTGAGGATCATGCCGCGCATTGTCAGCTCAGGGAGCCTCAATTGTGCTGCACGAACTCGTTTTCGAGGTGTTTCATGCCACACCACCTATCTATAATAAAATGAAAACATCTGTATTATAGCACGAAAATCCAAAAATAGCAAAAATACATTGGTGCTGTCTGCTCAACCGCTGGGGAAAGATACGCCGAAAACAAAAGCCGCCATTGATGTGCTTCGTCACGCATCGGCGGTTCTGAGAAAACACTGGGAAGTGATAGGTAAACTCTCTTTGCATTCAAACGATCCACGCTTCATTCCGCATCGCCGCTAGCTTGAGATGCGGAACTTTCCGGCGAAAACGCTGAGAAAAACCACCACGACATGTTCTCTGTGCGCACATTCTGTTCCGCTCTGGGGAACGTCCTCCTCGTCATGCGCTAATCCATGCCCTCTTGTGCCCACCCCACGCGGGCTGCATTCCCCGCCGCACCTTCGCTCGGCATCCCCGTCCGACCCACCTGGTCAGTGCAATGCGCAGACCTACGGCCAGTCAGTAACCCATCGGAATCTCCTCCCAGTCCGTCGTGGACGCTGCGGCTGCTTCCTCACCAGCCAGCGAGGTGCATCCCGTGTCCCTCTCAACAACCGTCGGTCAACACGGTGGGAAATCCCCGAAGGAGATACACCATGTGCTTACGGATCACATGGGGGCAGCCTGTCCTGAATCAGCCTGCCGCTCTAACATCTCCTTAACTATCCTTAGTATAGTAAAACTTCAAGATTGTCAACACCAAAAAGAATTTAATTTGATGCAAGGCTATGATAATATACTAAAGTATACATTATATAAAAACGGGAGGTAATTTGCGAGAAAATCAATCTTTATCGTGGGTTCAATCGGAGCGTTTTATCGGTGTTTTTGTGTTTTGATCACCTATATTCCTCAAATTATCGCCATTTAGAAGGGTAAAAGGCTCAACCGTGCAGCCTCTTACCGCTTCAGATTTCCGTTTAATTTCGGGTTGTTTGCGATGGACGAAAGAGCCAAAAAGGATTTTATCCCTATCGTCCCTGAATTTAGCTGGTGTGATTTTAGGCTTTTCTGACATTTTGTTACAGCTAACATATAAATTGGCCTATAGAATCAGAGATGGGGATATAGGGATATCAGCTGTGGAACGCACCGAGAGCTGAAGTCGATGCGGCGAGTGGGTGGATCCCACGCACCCGCTGAACAACGACAGCCCGTGCTGCTGCGGGGATCCCGAGGGCTCGGTGGAGCCTCAAAGACGTGCTTTGACTGGGGCAATCCGATGCTCGACTGTCTCATCCAGACGTTCAAGTTCCCGGGCAGTTCGGGACGCACACTTGACTTTCCGACATTTCGTGCGAAAACCTCCCGCTCGCGGAGGACTTCGGTGCGCGCCACATGTCTCTCATCCGCCGTGCGTGATCGACGTGACGGGAGCAGGTCGCGCGCGATGTGCACTAGTGCGGTGACGGTGGAGGACATCAAGGCATACGAGGCGAAGTACGGCGCGATCCCCGACGGTGCGTTTGTCGCGCCTCTATACGGGGTGGAGCCGTCACTGGCTTTGGATATGGATGCGATCTCCGGGATCGCCGCGGACGGCAGTGAGAACTTCCCGTCGTGGTCGATGGATGCGCTGAAGCAGTATCTATGAGACACGCAATGCCGCGGCGAACGGACATGAGACGCTCGACACGGATGCCTCTGACGGAGGCGGCAAAGGCGGGGATCTCGCGCGCAGCGCTATGTCCTCGGCAGAGGGGAAGCTGCAGGTCGAGGTGCTGACGAATTCGACCGCGTGGCGCCGGCAGGGGCGCTGCTCTTTCTCGGTGGCTGAACATCGAGGGCGCGACGGGGCTGCCCGTACGCGCGCTGGCGATTACGCCGAAAAATAAGGGAATGACCTGTGGTGGCAGAGGTGCTGTTGTCGTCTTCGAGCCGTTTTTGCATGCCGATACCGACCGGTTTTGCAGGCGGCTCTTTTGCATCTGTGGCAGGACTTTGCGCTGTGTATCGAATCATAAAGAGATAACTTGTGTGTTTAGGAGACGATGAATTGCAGAGTAAATACCTCGATATTGAGGAAGAAAGAGAGCGCAGAGCGCCTGACGTTTGAGGACGGCGTGGCGCCTTTGCCGCGCACGATATCGCGTGGCTCGGCGCACTCGCCGACCATGTGCGCGCGGAGAAATGCGGCGATATTGTTCACTACAATGTGAACTGCCATGTGAATCTGACGAATATCTGCATGGCGCACTGTAAGTTCGGCGCGTTTGGGCGCGACGCAGAGGATGCGGGCGCCTGCGAGATGAGCGCGTCGGAGGCGGTGGCACACGTCGCGGAGGCGATGCGCGACCCGCATCTCGCGGGGCTGCACGTCGTGAGCGGCTGCATCCGACGTGGACGTTTGACGACTATCTCCTGCGTCTGCATCGCGCTGCACGAGGCGTTCCCTCACTTACCTGAAGGGGTTCACTGGGCGTGGAGATCACACATTTTGCCCATACGTCGGGGCTCTCCGTGCGTGAGGTACTCCTGCGTCTGCGCGAGGCTGGGCTGCAGTCGATCGCGGGCGGCGGCGCGAGATCCTCTCCGACCGCGTGCGCGAGCTCTGCCCGAACAAGGCGACGGCGGATGAGTGGCTGGCCGTGGCGCGTACGGCGCATGAGCTCGGCATCAAGACGAATGCGTCGATGCTCTCACGGGCATATCGAGATCGCTCGAGGAGCGCGTCGCGCACATGACGCGCCTGCGCGACCCGCAGGACGAGACGGGGGCTTTCAGACGTTCATCCCGTTCCCGTTCCTTCCATCACATACGGAGCTGGGGGACGGTGCGGCAGACGTCGATGTGGGACGATCTGCGGACGATTGCGACCGCACGCCTCCTGCTCGACAACTTCCGCAACATCAAGGCGTACTGGGTGATGCTGACCGTGCCCGTGGCGCAGGTCGCGCTCGGGCTCGTGCGAACGACATCGACGGCACCGTGCACAAGTGAGACAATCCTCCACGACGCGGGGCAAAGAGCCTGCCGTGCCCTCCTCCGAGGATCACATCATCCGCATCATCCGCGAGATCGGACGCACGCCCGCCGCGTGTGACAGCACTCAACATCATCGAAACGTATTGAAATGATGAATTTTTGATTGATGATGTAAAGAATGTGACGCGATATGATTGATATATCTGCATAGATATGGTATATAGCAAAAAGAGAGGAGTGGTGGTGCAGCACAGGCGATGGTAAATTTTTCGTATGGATGCAGAACTTAAAACAGCGTGCGGAGGAGACCCGCCGCAAGATGGGGGCTGACACTGACCGCCGCATTTACGAGATGTTTGCGGCAAAAGTGACGCAGGATCGCCGCATTCCGTTTGAGGTCACAGCAGATGAGGATCCGTTCTACAGCGAGGAGAACATGGCGCGTCTCCCGTGCGGCGATTGCGGATGTCAAAGCGGGCGCAATCTGACGAAGCATGAACTCATAGAGATTGACTGATGGATAAGACTTTGGCAGGATGCGGCATGGGCAGATTATCTGTACTGGCAGACGCAGGATAAGAAGACACTCAAGAAAAATCAATCGTCTTCTTCAGAGCACTGACCGCAGCGAGCTATGACTGTCAGGGACAGCCCGAACCGCTCAAGGGGCGATCTCTCGGGCTTTTGGAGGTATCTGCATCGACGCGAAGAATCGCATCGTTTTCGGATTGCGGATAACCACATGGAGATTGCACAATGCGGGTTCGCACTATCGGGACAATGAATAACAAAAAGACGGCGTTTGCCGTCTTTTCTTTTCCGCTCGCCTTATCCTTCTCCGCTCGCCGACGTTCCAGTCGTCATCCACCTCGGAAGTAGGCGCTCTTTTTCCTTCCACGGGTATTTGTACTCGAGCACGACGGTGTGATCGAGTAAGATGTGCACTGGCGATGAGCTGAGCCGTGCCGTGCTCATCCGTATGTTTCACCCATGCCCCGCTGTCGATGACGATCCCCTGACCCTCGGTCAGCCATGCGTGAGGGGAGCTTTTGGACATGCCCGCCTCGTTCATGCGGAATACGATCTCCACCTCTGTATCCCCGGCCTTACGCGGGAAATGACAGTAGGGCGCGTTGCGCGTGTGGCCGCCCGCCGATATGGGGGAGAAGAGGCGCAGGACGCGGGAGAGTCCCTCTCGTCGACGCGCGGATGCAGAGGATGGATCGCTGCTTTTGGTACATGTCATCGAGGGCATCTGCCGCCACGCCCTCCTGCGGAAGTTCGGCCGCACGCGATGCCTGCTGCAGCTCCTCGTCATACGCCCGTCGACCCAGTGAAAGCACATCTGTTCAATCGTTGCGCCTCCTCGATCTCACGTTCCAGCGTCAGGAACCTCGCGGTCGCCCGGCACGAGGGAAAGTCCTCGCCGCACGGCGTCCAGTGCACCGTCACGGTCGCCGAGCTGGGCGCGCAGTTTGCCGAGCTCGAGATACGCACCGATAGTCCGGCCTCGCGCGTTCCCTGCGCGGCATAGCGGAGCGCTCTTTTCCAGATAGCCGCAGTGCGCGGGGCGACGGCGTAGCGATAGTAGCCACGTCCCGCACCCGTGCGCATTCGGCTCGGAGTCCGCATCCACCGTATCGCTCGGTAGTAGTGGGGTACAGATCGACATTGCTGCATGCGTAGGCATACCACAGCGCAATGTCGCGGTCACGATGCGCCTCCTCGCGTGAACCGCCCCTTGATAATGCCGTTCTTGATGTATTTGTTCAGATAGCTGAGCATTTTGTAGAAATAGCCCGTGGATCCATCCTCCATCGCCTCGAGTTTGGCGACGGCCTCCCGCCGTGAGCAGGGGCCTTTTTCTGTGTCGGAGCTCTCCGGCGCGGCGGCGTCCTCCTCCGCGTCGCGATCAAAAATGTTGACGGTGCCCGCCGCGTCCCGTCGGAAGGAGTGAAACACCGCCCACGGCAGATTCGTCCTCTTGAGAACAGTTTCTGCGGACGAGGGACGGCGTGCAGATCCCACGCGAGAAAGTCCAGATAGCCGTAGCTTCGTGCCCGTCGCTCCGCCGAGGAAGGTCACCGCGTGCAGACAATCGGTCTCCTCCTCGATCGCCTGCATGAGCGCATCGCGAAAATCGAGAATCTCGTCGGCACTCTCCGCGCATCCTCGTCCGTCAGCGGATAGGCGATAAAGCCCGCCGCGATCCCATCCGCATGGTAGATGTCCACGAGTGTCGCATCACTATCCATGCAGGAACTGAGGAGGGAGGGTAAACGCGTGCTGCTCGCCATAGACGTCGAGGCCGCAGATCCGCATCGTCCGATGTGTCCGGCCTCGCGCTCGTAGGCGAGATAGTACTGGTCAAGGTACCTCTGCATCGTTCGCGAGGGAGTACCCTGCCGCCTCGAGTGCCTGCGGCAGATCCGCCAGCAGGTCGACGGCCTCGCGCGGCGCATCGAGGAGATCGAGTCATGGATGAGGCGGATGGCGGCGATCTCGCCGAGTGCCTGATCGACGATGGTGGAGAGCATCCACCATGCACGATTCTCGTTCTCCGCAGGAGCGGCGGGAGCTTTTTCGCAGTAGACCGTGAGGGCGATCCCGTCGCCATCAGGCGCGAACCAGACGGCGACATCCGTCATCTCGATGCAGTAGTCGTCCGTGCGCAGAGCAAAGCCAAGAGGCGGTGCGACCGACGTGGATGTCCCAGTGCTCGCGCACAGAGGCGGGGCGTGGCACGCGAAATAGACGAGCGGAAAGAGTTTTGCGCGCATGCCCTCGGGCGTGAGGATGAGCTCATATTTCTCGCCGCCCTTTCCGAGCTCGAATGAGAGATCGTCAAAGGCGATGTGCCGCAGAGCTGCACCGCTCGATGAGCTCCTCGCCGTGATCCGATCCCGCATCCATCAGCGCGCGCAGCTCCTCCTCCGCCTCGGAGAACGCGAGCCACGCCTCCTGCACGCGGATGCGGAACGGGCGCAAAAGAGCGGAGGAGAGCCCGCGGCGGCAGTCCCTCGATCATCTGCTCGGTGTCCTCGTCGCCCGGCAGCGCCGCAAGCGCCGTCTCAAAGTAGGGCAGGGGCGCGGTTTTCCTGATCGGATGTGTGCAGTAGGTACATGCCCATGCGGAAGTTCCAGACGTGATCGTCGGCAGAATCCTCTGCGTGCGGCGCGAGGAGGTCAATCGCCTTTTGGAAATACCACCACTCGCTCGGCTGCGCAACGTTGTTGTAGGCGCGCGCCAGCTCGCCGTCGAGCTCGGGCGTGCGCTCTGCGGCGGGATCTCCTCAATCGCCGCAGACGATCTTCTCGTAATCTCCGTGATTGTGCCATGCCCGCACACTGTTCCAGTAACGTCATCTGCTGCTCCTCTCGTCTGGGGCTAAATTGCGCTCAGGGGCGCCCTATCCGGCTCGCGATGCTCGCCACTTCCCGCGCGACGGGGAAGCGGATCTACCGTCATGTCACGCCCCGTGCGACACGGGGAGGGGGATCGCGAAGCAGTGGTAGACGCTTGTTACGGCAGAACAGGAAGCTTCTCCCGTCTCTTCTCGTCTGCTTTCCTTCAATGGGTTAATCCCACCAGAAATACCAAATGTGCGATTTTCCGCAGGCTGTCGGCGAGCCTCGCTGACGCTCATGCCGGGGACGCCCTGCTCGATGACGTCGCCGCGTAGGCGTACTGCTCCAGCAGCGTGCGCGGCGGCGTGCTCCGCGCGACGGGCGCGGGGACGCGGTACTCGAGCGTATCGTAGGTGAGGACGGCGGGGACAGCGCCGTCCGGTCTGGTGCCAGTACTTTGCGACCGCCATCTGCGCGGCGGTGTCAGGGCAGTCGTTCCACCCGCCGAAGGCAGGTAGGTGAAGATCTCCCACGGATGCTTGACGGGGATCTTGGCGAGGATCACGGGATGCGTTTTCTGCGTCTCGTAGTTCCAGTAGCCGATGGGGCGGTCATTGGTGTCACCCATCGTGCTCTCCTTTTCACCGTCATGTCCTCCGTGCGCTCGGCAGCCGCGTCATCGAGGACCTTTTTGCCGTCCTGACCAGCTTTTGCGCCATGCGCTCGCGGTACAGGCGATGATCGGCGTCTGCGTCGAATTCGTAGTCCTCGAACGCGCCCTTTTCCGCCTCGGCGTTCATCGTCAGTGCCTCCCAGAGCGTGTCGCTCGGGACGATGATGACGGGACAATGCCGTCCTTTGCGCAGCCGTGCGCGTGGCGTAGTGCACCGCGCGAGGCGATCGGGTCGTCGTCCGCCAGCGGCGGGAGGTACATCAGAGAGCAGCTCGCCCTGCTGAGCGTTCAGGTACCGCATCGTTGCGATGGCGACGTCGCTCGGATCGGCGTCCACCTGCTCAGCGTTGCGCTTCCACGCATCCCAGTGCCGCTCGATGAGCTCCGCCATCTCCCGATAGAGGCGCTCGTCGAATGGACGAAGAGATATGCCTCGTCGTCAAACTCCTTCGGTAGTATTTTTCTGCTCCGAACACGCGAGGGCGTGATCGTCGACGTCCGAGGCAGGAGGCGCCTCACCGTCGTGGTAGTAATGCGCGAACGCCGCGCCCTCCGCGCGTTGAAAAAGCCGCGCATCAGGATCCCGTGCAGCCTCGTCGCGGAGGAAGGGGCGCAGGTCTGTCTCCGCCGGGTGCTCCTTTACGGCGCGCACGGTCGTCTCGTACTCGCGGATGAACCAGTTCGCCATCAGGTCGTGCAGGATGCACCACCGCAGGTAGACCGCCATGTGAGCTGTACGCCTCGATCTCATCCACGGGGAGCTTCTTCTCGTGCAGGGTGGAGATGCCACTCCGCGTTGTCCATCACGGATCCTCAAAGTCCTCGAGGGGCGCATGCGCTGCGCCGCTGCAGGTCGATGACGAAGCTCACGTGCCGCTCTCGCCGAAAGAGGTTTACCAGTTCCTTCGCACTGCGGTCGAATTTGTAGTTGAGCTCGTCGCGGTAGAGCGGGATGATCTGATAGAAATTGACCTCGTCGCCGTCCGGCAGGGAGGCAGACCGTATTGTCTCCCTTTACCTGCGCCCCGATGATGAGGGAGGCGGTCAGCTTAGTGCTTTTGGCGTAGTTGTTCGTCCTGCTGTCGATGCCCTCCCCAGCCGAGCCATGTATCATCCTCGATCGGCAGACGTGCGAGGCTTTTCAGCAGGTGGATCGGCCCGTAGTACTCCTCGTCGTCCTCGTGGATCTTCCAGTCGGGCGGCAGAGCAATCGCGAGCTCGGCGCGTTCGAGCTTGTACTCGGCGAGCTCTTCTGGGACGTTCATGCGGTGCGCCCCATCCCGAGGGTGACGAGCAGTAAGTAGTTCCGCTCCTCGGTCGGACTCGACGATACATATATCCAGATGGATGTCGGGTGAGACGACCTCACGAAAGACGTTCGCAGTACGTGCCGAAGTTCGTCTCGATGAAGTCCTCGACGGCGGCCATCTCCTCCTCGGTATAGACCTCCGTGGGCATGGGGCTTTTTCCGTGCGAAGAATTATTGCGGACGTCATCGTGTTTCTCCTTATGACTGAGGAGCAGGGCTCTCAGCATCGTTTCCACTAGGGCGGTCGGCGTGATGACGAATCCCTCCGCCGTGATCGTTTTTATTGAAGAAATCGACGGAACGGTCGTGGTCGGAAGCGATTCCGTGTCGGTATTGCTCGACATCGTCGAGGGTAAAGGCACACTCCCTGAGCGCCGTGTCGGCAAAGGCGTTGGCGTAGTGAATGCTCTTCATCATGCGTTTCCAGCCTTGTCGTTGGATAGGCACTGCAGAGTGCCTGTCGGAGCGCTGTCGCCATCTGTGCAGGCGAGGCATCCTCTGCGACCGGCAGGGAGGGGAGGATGCGCTCACGGCAAAGGTGCGCGTACAGTGTGCGGAACTTTCTGCCAGTACGGTATCATTGTGGTCGGTCATGGCGGCACCTCACGTCTGCTGGTGCTGCATGGAGACCACCCTGACAGGCGGGGCAGAACTCGATGTAGAGCGTGCCCTCCATGTAGTCCGCCAGTTCGTTCCAGCGGATCTGCATCAGGTATTTCATCGGCTGTCCGCAGTCGGGGCAGGTCGTGTACGACCAGTCCTGCTCAGAGGGCGAATCCGCCGAGCGTGCAGACATCGTCGAAGAATGCGCCGTAGAACCGTGGGACGGGTGACGCGCCGAGGATGAGATCGTTGTCAAAGATGGTGTCGAGTTCCTCCATGTACGCCGTGGGATCCGTATTCTCATAGGGCAGGACAGTGCTGCCGCCGTCGAGGTATAGCGGCTCAGTATCGGCTCTGCATAGGCGACGCAGTTCGGACAGCAGGTCGCTGTGAGGACGCCGTCAATGCCAAGGAACTGCAGGCGCGCGTCCCGCCCGTCGAGGACGAGCATATCTGCCATGCGGCCGCCGCAGTGTGGGCAGTGCTCCCTGCGCGCGGGCGGGCGATGCGGACGGGAGAGCGATCGAGCTCCTCTGCTCGAGGCGGCGTGGACGATGGGATAGCAGGTGTCGAAGTTCAGCGTGCGCCGCCGTCCCTCGCGGTCGAACGTCCAGCCGCCGCACTGCGCATAGACAGAGGGGCTGACGTAGAGCTGCCCGCGCCACGGGCGCGGCTCGCGTTCGAGTGCAAGGAGTGCCGCAAGCGCACGGTCGTCCCCCTGCATGCCGAGGCACATCATCAGCTCGTTCGCCTCCTGCGCGGCCTCCGTCTCCATCAGCGCGGCGATCAGCCCGTCCCGCACTCGGCGGGCGCGTGATAGTAGAGCGCGGGCGGCCGAAGCTACGCGCCGCCAGTGCCGCACGCGGAATCGCAGGGCGACGCTGTCCTCACGGCAGAGCAGATACCAGAAATCATCGGGCACATCGTCGATCTGTGCGATGATCTCCTGCTCCTTTGCCGCGATCTCCGCAGGTGTCCATGCCGCTGCGGCACGCCTGCATGCTGCTGTCCTGCACTCGCCAGCACAGCCCCTCGTAGCCGAGCTCCGTGCCACAGTCGGGGGCATTGGTAGGGTAGATTCATGGGCGGCTCCTTTCCCCATTTTTGACATATCGATTCATTCTGATAATAATACGGATGCGGAGCGGCTTCAATAGGTCTTTTGGGAAAGTAAATGAGAAGACGGCGAAAATCCCGATTCCTTTTGACCTTTTCGTCGAATCTATATATAATAGAACAAGGGAATCGCTGAATTTATCCGTGTTTCCCAAGTTTTGGAGGTGATGCTATGCTTTCAGGGGAGAATCCACTCCTTTTTGCGTCTGCTGGAGGAGAAGCGCATCGCCTCTCGGGCGGCATCTACCATGAGCTGCAGGTGCGCATGACCTACAACTCAAACCACATCGAGGGGAGCCGCCCTCAGTGAGGAGGACGACGGCGCATCTTTTGAGACGAATACCGTGGGCGGGGATGCGCATGTGGATGATATCATCGAGACGGTCAATCACTTTCGGGCGATGGACTATTGCATCGACTGTGCGGAGGAGCCGCTGACGGAAGAGATCATCAAAAAACTCCATGAGCTGCTGAAAAGCAGAACGTCTGACGAGCTGCTCCCCTACTTTCGCGTGGGCGACTACAAGGAACGTCCCAATATGGTGGGCGGCGTGGAAACGACTCCGCCGCAGGAGGTCGCAGCGGCGATGCGGAGGCTCCTTGACCGCTATCAGGCCAAGGAGAAGATCGCCTTTGAGGACATCGTGGACTTTCACTACCATTTTGAGCGGATTCATCCGTTTCAGGACGGCAACGGGCGTGTCGGACGGATTATCGCGTTCAAGGAGTGCCTGAAATATAATATTGTTCCGTTCATCATTGAGGACACAAAGAAGGCATTCTACTACCGCGGACTGAAGGAGTATGAGCGCGAGCGCGGGTATCTCGTGGATACCTGCTATGATGGGCAGGATACGATGCGGCGTCTGCTCGATTTTTTCAGATTTTCGGACATTCCTTTGAGGAGAGTACATGAGCGATTTGAGAACGGCCGTGCCGCCGCCGAGGGCGGGCGCGGCTGACGAGGAGGATGCACTCCTCCTCTATGAGGACAACGATCTGCTCGCGCTCGCGCGGTGGGCGTCGTGCGGCGAAGGAGCGCGCGAGCGGGAAGAATGTCTACTATACGGTGAACCGTCACATCAATCTCACGAATATATGCCGTGCGAACTGCCCCCTCTGCGCCTTTCAGGTGGAGCAGGGGGATGCGCGCGGCTATAATATGGAAACGGATGATGTGGCGCGCGTAGCTCGCGGCGGCTAGAAGACGCCGCATCTGACGGAGATTCACATCGTGAGCGCCCTCACCCCGACCGTCCCTTTTCCTACTATGAGGACGTGGTGCGGCAGGTACGCGGCACTCCCTCACGCGGACATCAGGCGTTCACGCCCCGTGGAGGTCGTGAACTTTGCCCAGACGGAGGAGACGAGTGTCCGTGACATTCTCTGCGTCGTCTGCAGGCGGCGGGGCTCTCCTCGCTCCCGGGCGGCGGCGCGGAGATTCCTCCGACCGCGTACGCGCGCGATCATCTGCCCGAAAAAGGCGACGCGTGCGGAGTGGCTGGACTGATGCGCACGGCGCATGAGCTCGGCATCCGTACGAATGCGTCCATGATGTACGGACACATCGAGACGGTCGAGGAGCGCATCGACCACCCTGCTCGCCCCTGCGCGACTTGCAGGATGAGACGAGCGGCTTTCAGGCGTTCATGCTCTTTCCGTTTCATCCGAGAACACGGTGCTCGGCGCAGAAGAAAACCTCGCGCGTCGGCTCGTGGGAGGATATGAAGATGCTCGCGCTCTCGCGCCTTGTCCTCGACAACGTCGCACATGTCAAGGCGTTCTGGGTCATCGCTGACGCAGCCGATCGCCCAGCTGGCGCTCGGGTTCGGTGCGGATGATCTCGACGGGACGATCGGCGAGGAGAAGATCATCACGCTGCAGAACGCACAGACGCAGACGGGCATCACGCGGCGCGAGCTCGACGCGATGATCCGTGAGGCGGGCTATGTGCCCGTGGAGCGCGATACGTTTTATCAGCCGATTGCGGCGGGGAGGGCGCATGAGACTTTCGGAGCAGGAGGCGGCAGACCTCCTTACGCACGGCGATCCATTGCCCTCAGGCGCGAGGCGGATGCGGAGCGGCGGCGGCAGTTCGGCGATGCGGTGACGTTCATCGTCGACCGCAACATCAACTCTACGAACATCTGCGTGAATGAGTGCCGGTTCTGCGCGTTCTACGAAGCAGGGACGCGCGCCGACGCCTATCTCCTGCCGATGGAGGAGATCCTCGCAAAGGTCCGGCGAGACGGCGGCGGCAGGCGGGACGCAGGTCATGATACAGGGCGGCATTCACCCCGACCTGCCGCTTTCGTACTACGAGAACATGCTGCGCTCCATACGCGAGCGATACCCCTCCATCGTGATTCCTCCTTTACGGCGACGGAGATTCTGTGCTTCGCCCAGAAAGGAGGCATCACGATCCGAGGATACCTGCGGCGGCTGCAGGATGCGGGGCTCGCCTCGCTCCCCGGCGGTGGGGCGGAGATCTCGTTGACCGCGTGCGCAGGCTCATCGCGCCGAAAAAGATCATGACGGAGGGACTGGCTGCGCGTCATGCGGACGGCGCATAAGATCGGTATGGAGTCAACGGCGACCGATGGTCATCGGCTTCGGTGAGACGATGGCGGGCGCGTGAGCACCTGGGCACATCCGCCGCCTGCAGGAGGAGACGGGGGATTCCGCGCGTTCATCACGTGGACGTTTCAGCCCGGCAACACCGCTCCGGCGGGGAGAAGACATCGAGCTGGGACTATATGCGGACACTCGCCGTCACACGCCTCTACATGGACAATGTGCGCGCGCATATACAAGGTCGTCGGGTGACGCAGGAGCGCATCGGGCGCTGACGCTCGGCTTTTGGCGCGGACGATCTCGGGAGCATCATGCTGGAGGAGAACGTCGTGCGCGCGGCGGGGACGCGGTACAATATGTCGATCAAGAAGATGATCGATCTGATACGTGGTGCGGGCAGAGAGCCGGCGCAGCGCGATACGCGCTATCGCGTGATACGGAGGTTTTAGTATGGCAGAGCAACAGATTCCTGCGGCGCGCTGTGCCGTGATCGGCGGCTCAGGGGACGCTCTCGAGCGATTTCCAGCGCGCATCGACGGCGGATGATGTGGAGATTCTCGCGGATGGGCTGCACTTTGCAACGCCCTACGGCGAGAGCCCGGCGTTTCGCTTGTTCTCCGTTGCGGGACGGCGCGTCCTGACCTGCCGTATGCACGGCTGGCGCAGCGGCGTGACGCGTGCGGATGCCTCGCGACAGGTGTTCTGGGTACTGCGGGAGGCGGGCGTCAGGCGCATCCTCTCCGAGGGCGGCGTCGGCACGGTGAATCCCTGCTCGACCCGCGCGACTTTCTCATCCCTGACGACTATCTCGACCTCTCCGTGCGTAAGGATGTCATGCTTGACGGACGCTATCTGCTCGTCATGCGCGACGCACTCTGTGCGGAACTGCGCCGGACATTGATTGAAGAAACAAAGAAACGCTATACGGGGCGCGTCTTTGACCGCGGCATCTATGCCGTCACGGACGGGCGGCATTTCGAGAGCCCTGCTGAGATCGCCATGATGCAGGGGCCATGCGGACATCGTGGGACAGAGCCTTGCGCCCGAGGTCTACCTCGCACGCGAGATCGGCGCATGCTATGCGGGGCTGTACTTCGTCGTGAACTACGGCGAGGGCATCCGCCCGTGGTCGCACGACACCCTCGAGCAGATCTTCTACGACGATGCACCGATGATCGGCGACATCCTCCTCGCGACGATCCGCAGCGTCTCTGCCGAGGAAACGTCGTGCCCGTGCCGCAGCCTGCGCAAAGGAGACCCTGCTCAAGGACGTCTACAACGCGGCGTCGGCAAAGGGGTGACGGCGGTACTGAATGTATCAGCGCTTCCCTACGTTGAAGGAGGAACAACGAAACATGGCGCAAGAATACATTGACTTTTCCATCAGCAGGAGAGGTGCGCCCCCTCCCCGGCAGCAACACACGCCATCCGTATCGGCACCAGCTGGACGCGCTTCGTGCGCTCGACCGCATGGACGAAGAAAACGCGAGTTATAGTACGCTGGTGGTGCTTCCCACAGGTGGCGGAAAAACGTATACGGCGTCCACATGGCTTCTTCGTCATGCGCTCGACAAAAAGAAAAAGATTCTCTGGCTTGCCCATCGTCAGACGCTTCTTGATCAAGCGGCGGAGTCCTTCGAAATTTGCCTACGGTGCGGAAATTCCCACATCACGTCCTTTCGCTATCGCATCGTGTCCGGCTCATCGAATCATGATAAAACGATCAACATTGATCCGAAAGGACGATTTTACTCATCATCAGCAAGGACAGTATCGGCAGGGGCGTCCAATCTAGCGCGACTTGCCCCGTGGCTTGCAGGGGCGGACGAGATTTTCCTCGTCGTGGACGAAGCGCATCACTCCACGGCAAGAGACATATCGGCGCGTCATTGATTACGTTAAGGACAAGGTAGCGCATGTCAAACTGATCGGCCTCACGGCGACGCCTTTCCGTACGGCCGATAACGAGCAGGAGACTCTTGGCGCGCATCTACAAAGATGGTATGTCTGGTGAACAGTCGAAGAAAAATGATATTGGTATCGCCTACAAAATCGACCTCAAGGAACTCATCAATCGACAGATACTTTCTCATCCCCATTTTGAGACATACTATACGGATGAGGGAGTATGGCAAGGATTTGGGGCTTGAGGCGTTGGAAAGCATCCAGCATCTCGACACACTTTCCCCCGAACTGTCCCAAAGTATTGCGGAGAGCGGCCCCGCAACAAGCTGATTGTTGATACCTATGTGAAGAAGGCGGACGAATACAGGGAAGACCATTGTCTTTGCCGTCAACATTGACCATGCGATTGCGCTTACAAAGCTGTTCAACAAGGCGGGCATTAAAGCAGAGTATGTCGTTTCTGCCATCAAGGATATGGGCACCGGTGCAACGATCAGCTCCAGGACAATGAAAAAAACCTCGAAGCCTTCCGCAGCGGCGATGTAAAGGTCTTGGTGAATGTCAATATTCTCACCGAGGGCGTTGATCTGCCCATGACGAAGACCGTGTTCCTCGCGCGTCCTACCGTGTCTACCATCCTTATGACACAGATGATCGGCCGTGCGCTGCGCGGCGAAAAAGCGGGCGGTACCAACATCGCCTACATCGTCTCTTTTGTTGATGATTGGAATGAACATATCGCATGGGTTAGTCCGGATACAATTTTTGTCGGCGACAGCGAATGGACGACGAAAGACAGCCCGGAGTATAAAAAGCAACAAATGCGGTGGATCGCCATTTCCAAAATTGAGGAATTTTGCCGCCATCCTGAACGATGCGATCGACACCACGCAGCTTGAGGCGGTTCCTTTTTGGGAGCGTGTTCCCGTGGGGATGTATGCGTTCCAATACATCAACGAAGAGGGGATCGACTTCTCCTATCAGGTCATGGTGTATAACAGCACGCAAGACGCCTATGAGAACATGATGCAGGCACTCCCGATACTGTTTGAGGGCATCAACACCGACGATGAATATCTCTCCGATGATGTGCTGGGAAAATTGGAGGCGGAATGCAAAAAGCAATTTTTCCATCGTGACATGGTGCCGCCCTATGACCCCAGAGATGTGCGGCACATCTTGAAATATTATGCACAGAAGGAATCCGAGCCGAAATTCTATACGTTTGACCAAGTGGACCGAAGCGAGCTGGATGTCCAAGCGATTGCGCGGCACATCTGGGACGAGGATCTCGGACAAAAAGAAGAAAAAAGAATATCTTGATGCACTGTGGGAAAAGCGTAGACGACAATCTCTTGCAGCTGTTTTTGGAAAAAGATATATTTTTCTGCGCATGGTGGATATTGAACTCGCGAAGATTTCTGACCCGGAACTTTATGCGACGGAGGAAAAATGTGACGTACGATAAAGTAGCCTTGGAGAGCCTTCCACTGGATAAAAATCAGGGACAGTCGATCCCACCCTAGAAGAGGAGTTGCGTGAAGGAGCGTTTGCCAAGGCGAAGACCTCTTCCGGCTATGTTTGCGCCCATTGCGGAAGTATTCCCCAATCGTCAATTCCTCCATGTAGATCATATCGTTCCCCTGAACAAAAGGCGGGCGTTCTGTACGCGATAATTTGCAGATCCTTTGTCGCAGCTGCAACGCAAGAAAGGTGATCAACTGGAAGGAGAATACTGATGAAGGCTCTCCCTATACACTGCTTTGGATGTGGCCTGCATTATTGATAATGCAGGATTATCTACCAAGGAAGCCCTTCGCCTCGCCCATCGGATGCACACAGAGGATAAATCCTTTTTGGCGGTGGAATATCGGCAAAATTATCGAAAATAGCTGTTGGACATCCTGTATTGGTCGGATTATATGCAGGATAAAATCGCTCTTGATGCCGAGTTCCCATCGGTACAGGCAGTCTCTGACGGAACGTTGGACGTATCTGACTTTGATGCGCGATGATTTTGACTTGGATCTCTTTTTTTCAAGAGGCTGCGTGCAAATTCTTTACCTTGGGAAAAAGGATTATGTCCGCATGAAACTCAGGACGTTAATCGCGGCGTATGGGTATCAGCGCCGCTCGAAAGAGATTTGTACGCTTCCTCAAAATTCGGCTCGTTTTCTACCATATTCAGACGGCGCTGCGCGGAAATGAGCTCTGCGATGTGGAGACCATGGACAGTCTTGATGATATGATTACGTTTCGTGTGCTGTAAAGCGCCGCGTCTCCGCCGAGGAAACGTCGTGCCCATGCCGCAGCCTGCGCAAGGAAACCCTGCGCAAGGACGTCTACAACACGGCGTCGGCAAAGGGTTGACGAAAAACGTCGAACATCGTATAATGAGCATAGAAAAGGTGCTGCCGGTAAACGGTCAGCCCCTCATCAAACGTGGTTAATAAGAACCCCGCCCTAGAGTTGGTCGACTGCAGGCGGGGTTTCTTATGCTTTGATTGCTAGCAATACAAATTGTAACGAGAAAGACCAGCGAAAAGAAATTCGTATTTTTCGTATTCTATACGAAAATTTGTTGACAATCATTCCCGCTGGTGCTACTATGATGGCGCAGGAAATCCTGCGGAACTGCTCTGCTGAAAAGAAGTGCAATCGATCATGAAATGGCTGGCTTCCACACAGCTTTTTCGTGTGTCCGCAGCGTCCAGGCGCATATCGTTGCGTCTTGGGCTTTTGCATTTTTAGGGAGGTCATTACTATGTCCATCAACAGGGGAAAAAGTTGTCATCATCGGTACGAGCAACGTTGGCTCTGCCGTGCTCAACAAAATCGCAGACTTTCAGCTGGCCTCGGAGATTGCTCTCATCGATCTCGATATGAATCGCGCACGCGGCGAGGCACTCGACACGAGCCATGCTATGTCCTCGCCGTATAGTACGAACATCAAGATCCATACGGGGGACGTATGAGGACTGCCGCGATGCGGCGTTTATCGTCATCACGGCGGGGCCCTCGATCCTGCCCGGGGAGACGCCCGACCGACTGAAGCTCGCGAGCACGAACACGAAGATCATGCGCTCCATCTTCTCTGAGATCGTGAAATACACGAAGGAAGCCATGATCATCATGATCACGAACCCGCTCGATGTTGCGACCTACGTCGTATCGACCGAGTTTGACTATCCGCGCAGAAGATCCTCGGCACGGGCACGATGCTCGAGACCTACCGTTTCCGCTACCTCCTCGCGGAGCACTACGATATGGATCCGAAGAACATCCACGGTTATGTGCTCGGCGAGCACGGCAACGATGCCTTTGTCGCATGGTCGACGGTCAACTGCGCCGGTCTCGGCATCGATCACCTCGACGAGTATTTCCACTTTAAGGAGAAGCTGGACCGCCACGATATCGAGCAGGGGATCATACAGGCGGCATACGATGTCATCAATCTCAGGGCTTTACCAATACCGGTATCGCCATGGTCGCCTGCCGCTTCATCAAGGCAATCCTCTTCAACGAGCCACGATCCTGCCCCTGTGCTGCCGTCGCGAAGGGCGAGTATGGCATCAGGACGTGGCGCTCTCCATCCCGCGCATGATCAGCCAGGACGGTATTGTGCGTTCGTTCGAGGTGCACCTCACGGATGATGAGATGGTAAAGCTCCAGAACGCGCAGAAGAGCGTCCGTGCCGCACTCGACGGCGCAGGCGTGAAGTATGCTATATATAGTGAGCCCTCACACCCATCAGGCTTGACGGAACGGTTCACACGTCGTATAATGAGCATAGAAAAGGTGCTGCCGGTAAACGGTCAGCCCCCTATACGTCTAATAAGATTAGCCGCCTAAGCTTGGGGAACTGAGGGCGGCTTTTTCTTATGCTTTGATTGCTACAATACAAATTGTAACGAGAAAGACCAGCGAAAGAAATTCGTATGGTCCCATAAGCATCACCCCCTTACGGGAGCGTGAATCGACCGCCTACCGTTATTGACAACACCTATGTGTATCATAACATGAAATTTCATGTTTGTGAACATCTGTTTTATACAAAACACCGCCCCATGGGTAGTGGAGCGGTGTTTTCGGTTGATGTTATTCCTTCGCTGCCTCGTAGCCGACCATGAGCGCCTGCATATTTGCGTCGACGGTATGCGGCGGAACGCGGTGCGCGACGGCTGTTTTTACGGCGTCCAAGGGGACGATCCCCGAGACGCATGTGATGCCGCCGAGGGCGACGATGTTAGCAAAGAGAGACTTGCCGATTTTTTTCGATGGCGAGCGTCGTGATGGGGACGGAGACGATATGTGCCGCCGCAGGGACGTTCGGCACGAGCTCGCTGTCCACGATGAGGATGCCGTGCGCGGGATCGAGGTCGACGGCGTACTTATCCGCCGCCGCCTGTGTCATGGCGAGGACGATGTCAGGATGCTCAACGTGCGGATGATAGATCACATCGTCGCTGATGATGACCTCGGGCGGGACGCACCGCCGCGCCCTCTGGGCCATGGGACTGTGACTGCGCAACGTTTTTTTGCCGCACGCAGTCGCTGCCTCGGCAAAGATGATGGCGGCGGTGATGACGCCCTGTCCGCCCGAGCCTGAGAGTCGAGTTCCTTCTGCATATCAGAGCCCTCCTGCGCGCTGCTGAATCGCAGCGTTTGCCGTGCCGTACTCCTCGCCCGCGCATGCTCAGAGAAGTCCGATGGGAACTGCTCCGCCGTACGCTTTTCGGGCGGGGAGCTTGTCCCATGCTGTCTTCATGACAGCGGCATCCTTCATCCACGAGCATCGCGGCGGGGAGCCCATGCGGTTCTTGCGCCCGTAGGCGGTCGGACACTGCACCATCGCCTCGATGAGGGAAAAGCCGTGATTTGCGAGCCCGCCCGCGATCATCTGCGTGAGATGCTTAACGTGAAAGGCCGTCGAGGCGTGCGACATAGGTTGCCCTGCCGCCTCGGCGATACGACACGCGTCGAGCGGGACGGTCGATCGTCCCGTAGGGGCGGTCGTCGTCATCTTGCCCGGCAGGGGTCGTGGGCGAGGACTGCCCGCCCGTCATGCCGTAGATGTTGTTGTTGAAGAGTACGACGGTGAGATCGACGTTGCGCCGACAGCCGTGCAGAAAGTGGTTGCCGCCGATGGCGGTACAGTCGCCGTCTCCTGTAATGACAATGACGTTCAGTTCGGGGCGTGCGAGCTTGATTCCCGTTGCAAATGGAATGGCGCGCCCGTGCGCCGTGTGTACAGTGTCAAAGTCCATATAGCCTGAGCCGCGTGAGGAACAGCCGATGCCGGAGACGATGACCGTGTTGTCCTGCGAAAATCCCTCTGCACTGTCCACCGCCTCCGCGATGCACTTCATTGCCGTGCCGTTGCCGCAACCGGGACACCAGAGATGGGGGAGGCGGTTCTGACGAAAATACTGCTCGAATGGACGCTGTATGTCGGTATTTTGTATGCGCTGTGCTCATGCCCGCACCTCCTCGCTCATCTGACGGATCGCCGCCGTGATTTCCTGCGGCGTGAAGTCCAGCATATTGTACTTGAGGCAGGGGGCGGACGTGGGTGCCGTGCGCGCGCGCGTGACCTCACCTACGAGCTGCCCGTAGTTCAGCTCCGCGACGAGAATGCCCTTGACACGTGCCGCGAGCCGTGCGACTGCTCGCATCGGCGAACGGCCAGATCGTCTGGAGACGCAGAAAAGCCGACGCGGATGCCCGCGGCGCGTGCCGTGCGCACCGCCTCGTATGCCGTGCGCGCCGTACCGCCATAGCTGACGACGGCGTATTCCGCATCCTCGCAGAACGCTTCCTCTGTGTGGATGATCTCCTCGCCCACGCGGCTGATCTTCTCGTGCAGGCGGCGGATGAGCTGCTCCGTGACGGCAGGACTGCCCGAGGAAAGCCTGTCTCATCGTGGAGGAGCCCCTGTCACGTGGATGTGATATCCGTCGCCGAACCGCGCCACGTCGGGCACGAGATCCTCGCCCACGGCATAGGGGCTGATAGCCCTCGGCGCGTGTTTTTTTCGGCCGGCGGCGCGGATGAGATTTCGATCTCCTCGGGGGGCGGGCAGGGGTCACATTCTCAGCGCAGATGCCCGACGATCTCGTCTGTCAGCAGAATGACAGGCGTGCGGAATCGCTCGGCGTAGTTCACCGCCATGACCGCCATGTCGAACGACTCGCGCACGCTCCACGGGGAGAGCGCGATGATCGGATGATCGCCGTGCGTGCCCCAGCGTGCCTGCATCACATCGCCCTGCGAGTGCGCGGTCGGCTGTCCCGTCGAGGGGCCGACGCGCTGGACGTTCGCCACCACGCAGGGGATCTCCGCACGCGGCGTAGCCGATCAGCTCCTGTTTCAGCGAGAAGCCCGGGCCACTCGTCGCGTCCATGACCTTTGCTCCTGCGAGTGACGCGCCGAGAATCGCGCCCATCGCCCCGATCTCATCCTCCATTTGGAGGAAGGTGCCGCCGATCTTTCGGCAGCAGCTTTGCCATCTGCTCAGCGATCTCCGTCGAGGGCGTGATGGGGTATCCGCGAAGAACGTGACCCCCGCGGCAATCGCACCTTCGGCGACGGCCTCGTTGCCTTGCATCAGCCTAGTCTTGCGCTCCATCCTATGCCCTCCTCTCCACGAAAATTGCAAAATCGGGACAGCGCATCTCGCACTGCCCACACGCAATACTGATCCTCGGGGCGCACGGGGGTAATCTTGCCGAGCAGACTCACCTCGAGGCACCTTCTTCGGGCAGAATGCCGCGCAGATTCCGCAGCCCTTGCACCGCTTTTTCGCTTGATTAACAGCTCACCGTTCATGGCTCTTCTCTCCCGCTGGGATGCGGAAACACATCCGCACATACACAAAAGCTCATCCTATCATTCCTATGGATTGATAAAAAACGATTTTCTTATTATAACAGAAAATACAGAAAAAGGGTATATCCCTGATCGGAAGGGATTCACGCGTGTATACATCTGCTTGTCTACAGATTGTCTACAAAAAATCGTTTGTCTACAAGCTGTTCAAAGATGCGTTCTGATGTTGGCGGACATAAAAGAAAAACCTCCTTATAGAAGGAGCCAAATCATGGTAGGATTTACATGAATTGAAGTATCATGCGCGTCGTGTATTCTGCTCTCTCTGTTGGCGCAGAGGGGCGGTTTTTATTGCATGATTGTGTCATGGTATCCGTCGAATTCGAGGCAGTTAGACCGTGTGGCAGAATGCTCCGCGTTATGCTATACTCTATGCGTTGCCTCCTCCATACCGGCACGGGAAGGAGGTGTGTCAAGAATGATCGATTCGTTTATGCTCTCCGTTCTGGCGGGGATAGTCTGCCACTATCTCTGCAAATGACTTGACGGATGAGAAAAAGGCAACAAGCCTAGGCGTTAAGCCCTGCCTGCACAATGGGGATAGAAAAGCCCCCGAGATGGTCGCTCGGGGGCTTTTCGTGTGCCAATTATGATCGCTTCGTTTGCCAAGCACATTATAGCTGAGTCCCCGATGGGATGCAAGTGATGCGTTGCAGTACAGATCGGCGACAGTGGAAAAACTTTACTACTGTCGTCATCGCGAGGGAGCTGCGGACGTTCGGCAGGTTAGGGCGGCGGGGCGATGCGCATAGCTGACAACAGACATTTCCGTCGGAGCATGGCGACTGGCGGGACACAAAAAGGAGATACCAGCGTGCGTCGGTATACAGGTGTCCCCAGCCGCACCGTGCAAACGAGCGGCAACCACGCCATATCCACTGGTCAATCTCCTCGAGGTAACGCCGCGTCCATGCCACAGGTCACCCCAGCCGAACGACAGATGTCGCCGACAGCCTGACTCCTTCGGACGTTCAACCTCTTTCACTTTTTCATGATACAGGAGCGAATCTGGGTTGTCAACGAGAAAGAGCGATTCAACCAGTCCGCCATCGACAAATTCAATCAGGAGATGAACGAGATCATCAAGGGGACGGCTACGGATGTTCCGAAAAAGGCAGCGCTCGAATATCTTGTTTATGTTCACTTGCCAATCGAAAAACGATTGAGCGTACAAAGGTGAGATTCCGCCGCATGATGGACGTACTCAAATCGGAGGCAAAGCCTTCCTGCGTGTTGACGTTCACGACCGGCGCAGAGAGGTGACAGCGGATATCGGTGTATCGCAGGTGAAACGGTTCATGAAAGACAATCGTCTCGCCGAGATGCAAAAGGCCGCGCCGCACAAGATTTTTCGGTCATTGAAACCGTCATTTTTTTGTGTTAGAATAAATTGTGATCGGATCGGAGAAAGGATGCCATGATGGATGAGGAACTGCGCCGCTACGAGAAGATACGCGGAGCGTACTGTTCGGTCGGGCGGCTCGCGAGCCTCTATGACGGAATGATGACGTACTCGACGTGGTCGGGGAAGCTGGTCTCACGGCTCGTGTGGGGGCTGGATCGCAGCGGCGTGCGCCGCTATGTGACGCTTGCGCTGCGTGCGGCACGCGAGGGTTTCTGGGGCGGCTGCTCGAGGTACCCGTCGGGACGGGATGTCTCTCGCTGCCCGTCTATGCCGAGCTCCCAGAGGCGGACATCACCTGTCTCGACTACGCGCCCGCGATGCTTGCGGCGGCGCGTGCGCGTGCGGAGGCACTCGGCATTCGGAACGTCACCTTTACCGAGGGGGACGTCGGGCATTTGACGTTCGACGACGCTGCGTTCGATGCAGCGGTTTCGATCAATGGGTTTCATGCGTTTCCGACAAGGAAGCGGCATGGAGCGAGGTACACCGCGTACTGCGTCCCGGCGGACGTCTGACGGGGTCGGTGTTTGTCCTGGGGAGAATGCGCGGACGGACTTCGTCGTGACGCAGCTCTACACGCGCATGGGATTCTTTACGCCGCCGTATGACACCCGGGAGAGCCTGACGGAGCGCCTGCGTGCGCTCTATGCAGAGGTCTCTGTGGAGTGCGTGGAATCGCTCGCTTGTTTTTCCTGTGTAAAAGTAGGGGGATGCCTACTAGAAGGAGGACGTTTTATGAAGTCTCGTACCCTTTCCCGTTTCCTTGCTGCCGCGCTCGTTGCGGGCAGCGCCTTTGTGCCGCACCGGCGGTCTATGCGGCGGATGCTCCCGCTGCACAGGCGCAGGAGGAGCAGGCACCGTTCAGGGGATGTCGTCAGCAGCACATGATGGCGACGATTGACCGCTTCGAAAGGGGGATATCGCAGGCCTGCAGAATGAGGGCGACCGCCGATCTGAAGGCGCATCTCTCGGCCGATCAGCTGAAAGAGGCAAAGGCTCAGTTCGCACAGGACTGGGGCGCACGCGTCTCCGTTGGCAAAGCCGTATATGACGGCGAGGCAAGGAGAATAATGCGTGGTTCGCGGTCTGCGAGATCGCTGTCGGCTACAAGGCGACGGCTGTGGTCTACCGTCTTAGCTACGACCAGAACATGAAGCTCGCAGGGATTCTTCATCCGTTGACAGATCCGTTGATTGCAGCGAAAGCCCCCATGGCAGTGCCATGGGGGCTTTTATGATGCCGCATGTTACGTCACGCCGCGTCGTGGTAGACGCTCTGATCGTTTGCGCTGTCTGCCTTGGCCGCGGGTGCCTCTGCGTCGCGCTGGAACGGTGCCGCGCTGTCGTAGGGTGGTCTGCACGCCGAAGAGAGTCGTCTCGTGCTGTGTCTGGATGTAGAGCTCCGTGCCGGCGGGGAGGTCGACGTTCTTGCCGTGGACGAACGCACCCGCGACAACGCCGATGGGGCCGAGGACGGCGATGCCTGCGAGGATGCACCGGCCGCCATGGCGAGATGGGTCATCTCTTTCTTTGACTCCTCACCGATGAAGGTCGTCACGTATGTGCCGTCGAGGTGCCTTGGTCTCCTTAAAGTCGATCTCGACCTGTGCGTTGCGGCCGAAGTTGCGCGCCTGGCGCACCTTCGTGACCGTGCCCTCGCCGCGTGAGCCCTTCGTAAAGACGAGGCACGTCGTTCACGAATACATCGTCGGCGACCTGATACTCGATCGTATCGCCGACCTTGAGTTCCTTCGCGTTGACGGGCGTTACAAGCGCAACCTTGATGAGCGTGTCGGCGGGAACGGTGACGGGGGTCACGGGGATCTCCGCACGTCCGAAGGATGCCGTGGAGAGCGCAGCGATACGCTTTTGAGACGTCCCTCAGAGTTCTTGCCGAGGAGCGATGTCTCGAGCGCACCGACGCGTTCCTGCACGGGCGCATGCTCGTCTCGTGGTTGATGTTCCACTCGATGGCGTTGAGATCCATCAGGACGGATGGCGATGCGCTGTTCGTGTAGATCTCCTCGTAGAGTGCGTCGATGCGCGCCATCGAGGCTGCCACTGCGGTGCTTGCCGTCGTAGTCGCGCTCGAGGGCGGTTGATGCGGTCGATGAGCGCGCCGGTCTGCTCGCGTCCGTAGGGTGTCCTGCTCGATGAGGGCGAGCTTCGACTGGACGGCGTTCGGCGGCTCTGCGGCAAATGCCGTGCCGATGGACGTGAGTGCCAGGGCGAGCGTCAACATGAGAGCGCTAGATTTTTGTCGCATGGATTCATCCTCCTTATGGTGTCGTCTTCTGCTTTGCAAGCGGTTCTTCGATAAAGTCCTCGATGCTCTGCATCGGCGAGGTGAGGGTGTAGGCCTGTGGCGCTGCCATGCCCGGCGTCGTGCGCAGTACCTCCTTCGTGTCGTAGACCCCGACCTGACCGGAGAGAATCTGGTAGGTGCGCATCTGCCGATTGAATCGGATGCGGTAGAGGAGGCGCGGTTCTCTGCCGCCTTGACCACGGCGACGCCTGCCTCGCGCTCGACATCCGAGAGGCGTGTGATGCTCGCGGCATCCACGTAGTAGCCCGTGTCGCCGTTCGCGTCGACAAAGCGCATATCCTCTGCCGCTTCGACACTGCCGAGACCAGCGAAAAGGCTGATCAGCACCGCCCAAAAATCCACACAATGCAATACGCCGCATCCGCAGGACTCCTTCCGTTCCCGTCTTTCTCTCTGATTTCGATCTATTATAGAGGAAAAATTTTCGCGTCAAATCCTATGGCCGTATGGATAAAATGAAGTTTCTCGGATTGGTGTAGATTTTTGTCCGCGTGGGGGCGAATACAGACTGGTTTTCTGTCACGGCGTTTCCCTCGGAACGAGGAGAGGCGTGCGCTCTTTTCAGTTGCGAAAAATTCCGTTTATGATGTAGTATAAGAACGTCAAATTGCTTTTTAGGAAACACTGATAAAATGAGGTCTGCCAGATTGGCGTAGGTTTTTCGTCCGAACGAGGGTGGAAAACCGGACGCAGAGTGGTGCTCTGTGGAGGATTTTTCCGCCGAAGTGCGGGCAAAAAAGATGCGTCAAGATGGTTATACTGAATTTATCAGTGCTTCCTTTAAATAACTAGGGAGAACGCGCCGATGAGTACAGCCCACACCATCCGTATTCTGCTCGCCCTGACCGCCGCCTGTGCGTTTTTGCCGGGGACGGCACACGCGACGTACAGCTCGGACTCGGATACGGGGATCGAGCGACTGGATTATATCGAGAATCAGCGGCGTGCGGAGCGCGCAATCGGCTCACGCCGGAGCAGGGAAGCTGCTTTGCCGATGTCGCAGCGATGCAGAAGCATCTGCGCCATCCCGTGGCGGCGGATCAGCCCTCTCCGGTCGCGTTTGAGGGGCGATGACCTGACGTACGATGAGCGCACGGGGGACTTTACGGCGAAGGGACATGTGGATATTGTCCAGCTGGAGGCGCGCCGCTTTCAGGGGGACTATGTGGCGGGCAATACGGTACGCGGCGACGTATCCGTGCCGGATCGCGCACACGTGCTGCAGCTGACGGAGGGGACGTCGCGCGTGACGCTCGACGGCTATCACATCAACTACAACTATCAGAAACATACGGGCACGATGGAACGGGCGGACGGCAAGGTCGGCGCCTACTATATGACGGGCAAGCGCTTTGAGTTCTACCCCGACAAGATCGTCGTCTATGACGGCACGCAGACGAAGTGCGGGGCGAAGAACCCTGACTACCACCTCAGCTCGGAGATGGCGGAGCTCTATCCCGGTGACCGGCTCATCCTGCACAATGTGAAGTTCTGGCTGAAAAACACGGTGTCTTTTACGAAAAAGGCATGAGGTCGATGTCTCACATCCCATGCAGAACAATTTCCCGCGCGCAGGTTATGACAGTGACGACGGCGGCTGGGTGGAGCAGCGCTTTGAAAAAGATGTCGCCCCCCATGTGACTGCCGCCGCGAACCTGCACGTGACGACGCAGCGCGGCTGGCGCAGCTCCTATGATCTCAGCTGGACGAACCGACATGCGAGTGCCGCGCTGACCTACGGCGTCTTTTGAGGACGGCGACAACGAGTGGGTCAAAAAGATGCCGTCGCTCAGCCTTGCTACGGGCGGCGAATCGGACATTCGCCGATCACCTACAATCTCTATTCCGAGTATGGACGCTGGTATGGGAGCGGTGTTCACAGCAACCACTTTAAGTACGGCGTTTCCTGCGCGTGATACGATAAAAATTTCACGGCTATGGACTCGATCTCGCGGCGGGTTACTCCGTGACGCGTGAGAGCTACGATCATTCACGTGTGCAGGGGACTCAGTGCCAGCGCATTCCTGACCAAACAATTTGACGACCGCTTTGCCGCGTATATCGGCGGCATTTACTCCAAAGCTCAAAGAGAATGCTCTTTTCTCCTATAACGAGGAGGACTACTCCAAGGTCTTTATGGGTGGGCTGAGCTATCGCCTCGGCGAACGTGACCGCATCGCCGTCGGCACGAAGTATGCCGTCGAGCCGCGTGCATGGACGGATGTGGACTACTACTGGTTCCACGACCCTGCACTGCTCGCAGATCATTCTGCGCTACCGCTCGAAGCAGAATACGTGGAAGATCAAATGGGAGTTCACGCCATGGTAAATGCACTGGAGCGTTTAAAAATGCCCCCGTGCTCATCATCGGGGATATGGTGGCGGATGTCTATCTCGACGGGGACGATCTCACGCATCTCGCGTGAGGCACCCGTGCTCGTTCTGGAGCAGCGGGAGGGCGCGTCGTGGCGGGCGGTGCGGCGAACGTGGCGAACAATGCGGCAACGCTCGGCGGACGTTCGTATGCCGTCGGTGTCTGTGGGACGGATGCGGGCGGTGATGCGCTCTGCGCCGTGCTCGGGGAAAAACGCCGTCGATACGGCGGGATTTGTTCGCGACGCGGCGCGTCCGACCATCACGAAAACGCGCATCATTGCGGGCGGGCGCGCGACGGTCAGCCAGCAGATCGTACGCGTTGACCGTGAGTGGCATACGCCGCTTGCGGCAGCGGTGGAGGAGTGTCTCCTCACGGAGATCACGCGCCTCCTCCCGCAGGTGTGCGCGGTTGTACTCTCAGACTATGGGTCCGGGCACGGTGACGGCGCGCGTGCGCCGTACGGTGATTGATTCGGCACGTGCGGCGGGGATTCCGAGCATCGTGGATGCGCGCTATGACATCCTCAGCTATGCGGGCATCGGCTACGTCAAGCAGAACGACGCAGAGCTCGCGGCGGCACTCGGGCGCGCGCTCGCTCGGCGGCAGACATCCATGCGGCGGGACGTGAGCTCCTCACACGGCTCTCGGCGGACGGCGTGCTCATCACGCGCGGGGCGGACGGCATGACGCTCTTTCTCGCAGATGGGTCAGCGACGGATATCCCCGTGAGCGATCACGGTGAGATCTTCGATGTCTCCGGTGCGGGCGATACGTGCGTTGCCGTGATGGCACTCGCTCTTGCGGCGAGGCGTGGATCCCGTGACGGCGGCGCGGCTCAGCAATACGGCTTCGGGGATTGCCGTGCGGAAACGCGGGACGGCGACGGTGGCGTGGGCGGAGCTGCACGCGGCACTCACAGCGGAAGGAGACGCTCATGCTCATTCCTGACGAACACATCGAGGGCATACGCGGCGGCGCTGCGTGCGGCAGGTGCGCGCGTCGTCTTTACCAACGGCTGCTTTGACATCCTCCATGCGGGGCATGTGCGCTACCTGACAGCGGCGCGCGCGCAGGGATGTCTCATCCTCGGGCTGAACAGCGACGCCTCTGTGCGGCGGCTCAAAGGGACCGTCGCGCCCCATCAACAATGAGCTGGATCGCGCGGAGGTCGTTGGGGCACTGCCGCCGTCGATGCGGTGGTGATCTTCGGCGAGATACGGCGGAAACCCTGATCGCAAAGGGTGCGCCCTGCGGTCTACGTTAAGGGCGGCGACTACACGCGAGACGCTGCCCGAGGCGCGCATCGTCGAGGCGTACGGCGGCGAGGTCGCCTTTATCCCGCTCGTCGCGGGGAAGTCCACGACGGGGATCATCGAGAGGGCGGGGCGCGGGTAATCGCGCTAGCGTAGGCATCCGTGAAGGGATTCGCTCAGGGAATCGCACGGCACTGACGGCAGAGCAGATACGCTGTATGCGCAAAAATATGGCGAAAGAAAGGAGGGCAGTCCATGAAGAATATCTTGGTCGTCAAACTCAGTGCGATCGGCGATGTGATTCATGCGCTGCCCGTTTCCTATGCCATCAAGAGACCTATCCCGATGCACATCTGACGTGGGGGTCGAGCCGCCCGCCTATCCTCTGCTTGAGGGAAATCCGTACATCGATGAGCTCATCCTCTTTGAAAAGACGAAGTTCCGCAGCATCGGCGGATTCCTCCGTGAATATCCTCCCCTGCGCCGCCGTTTGCGCGCGCGCCGCTATGATGTCTCGCTCGATCTGCAGGGGCTCTTCAAGTCGGCAGCAATCGTCTATACGGCGGGAGCGAGGGGAGCGCGTCGGCACGGCGAATATGCGCGAGGGAGCGGACCGTGTGAGCCGCCCTGTGCGCGGACCGCACGCACACGGACACATCGTCGAGCGCTATCTCGACGTGGCACGCGCCATCGGCTGCCGTGTGGATGCAGTGCGTTTTCCCATCACCGTATCGGATCGTGACCGCATGGCGGCGGAGACACTGTTGCAGCGCGAGGGCGTGCCGGAGGGCCGAGCGTTTGTCGCCTTTGCCGTCGGGGCGAACTGGCCGAACAAGCGCTGGCCGGCGGAGCACTTCGCCGCGCTCGGCGACCGCCTCTATGAGGCGCGTATCGTTCCCGTGCTCGTTGGCGGGGGCATCTCGATGCGACGATTGCCGCCGACATCATGGCGGCGGCGCGGATCCCGCCTGTGAATCTCGTCGGGCGGACGAACCTCAAGCAGCTCGCACATCTCTTTACGCGTGCCGCGCTCGTCCTCGGCGGCGATACGGGGCCCGTCCATCTCACGCAGCGGGGCTCGGACGGCCGACCGTCATGCTGATGGGGCCAACGGATGTGAACCGCAACGGTCCGTACGGGCAGCAGGGAGAATGCCATCGAGGTGGATCGCTCCTGCCGCAGCTGCTGGAAACGCGCCTGCCTGAAGGGGCTCGACTGCCTCGCGGCGATCACGGTGGATGAGGCGGAGAAGAAGATCACGGCTGTTCTGCACGCTGCTGTGCCATGACTGACGAACGGACATCGGAGGAAAGAGTTGTATCAAAACATTCTCGTCATCCACCTCATGCACCTCGGCGATCTCATGCTCGGCACGCCCGTGCTGGCCGCCCTGCGTCAGCAGTACCCTGCGGCGCGCATCACGCTCCTCGCGGACAAGAAGCTCGCGGATGTCGTCGCCGCGAACGAGCATCTCGACGAATGCCTCCTGATTGACAAAAGGGCGCAGACGGCGGCATCCTCGGCATCCTGCGCTATGCAATGCGCCTGCGGAAAAACCACTACGATCTCGTCATCAATCTCCACCGCAACGAGGCGCTCCTCAGCACTCGCCGCGTTCAGCGGCGGACGGTGCATCGTCGGCTATGCAAAACCAGGGGTTCGCCCTCGCCTCGACCATCGTCAGCCCGAGTCAGAATCAGGTGATGCACGAGGTGCACTCGCACTATGCGGCACTGCGCGCGGCGGGCGTACTCAATGCAGCCGGGACGGCGGGGCTCGAGATGTGGATTCCGCCCGCGGCGAAGGAGGAGGCAGAGCGGCTCTGGCAGGCGCATTTTGCTCCGACCGACAAGGTGATCGCCATCAACATCGGCGCGAGCTGGGCGACCAAGCGGTGGATTGATGCGTACTTCGCCGTCGTGGCTGACACCCTATCTCCGACGCGGTTATCACATCGCCGTCATGGGCGGCCCGATGGATATGGAGATGGTGGAGGAATGCCGTGCCCGCATGGAGGAACGCGAACATCCGCACCTCCATATCTTTTACGGGGAAGGTCAGCCTCGGCGTACTCGCAGGGCTCCTCTCCCGCTGCATCCTCTTCATCACGACGGACTCCAGGGCCAATGCACGTCGGCGTCGCAATGCACGTCCCCGTGATCTGTATGTTCGGCTCGTCGCCGATTCCCGGGTTCTACCCTACGATGCACGGAGCATCTCCGTCCGCGCGCCCGTCTCGTGTCATCCGTACGCATTCACGAGTGCCCGCTCGCAGGAGAGGAGCACATGATGTGCATGAAGCGGATGCCGCCGGACCTCATTTTGCAGTATGCCGATCAGATCCTGCGCGAGGAGGGCGAGCGTCCCGCGTGCGAACTGCCCGCGCCGACGGATTTTTGAGACGCGTGTGGTGGAGATGGCAGACGGGCATTTTGCCCTCGCACCACGCGGAGCGGCAGGGCGGGTCGTTCGTTCGAGTTTACCGCAGAGCAGATAGGAGCATTTTCATGGATATGGAAAAATCCGCAGCGTCGTTGCCGAAAAAGAGCGCGCAGCAACATCCTCGTCGTCGGCGATGTCATGCTCGACAAGTATTATACGGGCGAGGTGACGCGCATCTCCCCGAGGCGCCGGTGCCGATCACCCACGTGACGGGGACGCGCGAGACGCTCGGCGGGGCGGCAAACGTCGCGCACAACCTGGCGCTCCTTGGGACGAACGTCAGCATCGCGGGCTATGTCGGCAGGGATCCTCACTGCGACAGCCTGCTGGATAAATTCAAATCGCGCGGCATTGACTATGCGGGGCTCGTCCATACTGGGAGCGTCCGACGACGACGAAGATCCGCATCATCGGCGGGCATCAGCAGATGCTGCGGCTGGACTTTGAGGACGTAAAGCCCATCGACGGTGCGGACGCGGAGCAGTACCTCGCCTACATTGATCAGAAGCTGAACGAGAGCATGGACTGCGTCATCATCTCGGACTACGGCAAGGGTGCGTGCTAGAGTACGCATGCCAGCACATCATCCGTGCGGCACACGATCACGGCGTCCCCGTCATCGTCGATCCGAAGGGTCCGCAGTGGGCGAAGTACAAGGGGCGGACTATGTGACGCCGAACCTGAAGGAGATCAACGAGATCCTCCTAGAGCCGATCGTCAACGAGAACGGCGCGGCGGAGCGGGCGGCACACTATGCCATACGCAAGTTTGGCGTGAAGAACGTCATCCTGACGCGCTCGGCAAAGGGCATCTCGCTCATCCACGGGCAGGCGGCTGTCCACATCCCGACGCGCGCACAGGAGGTGTTCGATGTCTCGGGGGCGGGCGACACGGTGATCGCTGTCTTCGGGCTCGCCCTCGCAGGCGGGCTGAAGCCCGAGGACGGCGCGGCACTCGCCAACCTCGCGGCGAGCGTCGTCGTCTCGAAACTCGGTACGTATGCCGTGAGCCGTGAGGAACTGCTCCGCGTGCTCGATCGGCAGGAGGGGAAGATCTATGATTATCGTTACCGGCGGTGCCGGCTTTATCGGCAGCAATATCGTCCATGCGCTGAATGCGCGCGGCTATCGCGACATCCTCATCGTCGACGATCTGGAGGACGGCGAGAACTACAAGAATCTGCGCGGCCTCCATTTCATCGACTATCAGCACAAGGACGACTTTCTCCACCTCGTCGAGGAGGGGACTTCGACGGGACGGACATCGATGCGATCTTCCACGAGGGCGCATGCTCGGATACGATGGGTATGACGTCAACTATATGATGAAGGTCAACTACGCATACTCCAAGGCACTCCTGCACTTTGCGATGGGCGCGCGCATCCCGTTCTTCTACGCCTCCTCCCGCCTCGACGTACGGCGGCGGAGCACATGGCTTACCGAGGGGATGCGTGTGAGGACGCTCTCAATCCCTATGCGTTCTCCAAGCTCGCGTTCGACCGCTATGTGCGGCAGGTCATCCCCGAGGCGCGCAGCCCCATCGTCGGCCTGCGCTACTTCAACGTCTATGGTCCCCAGGAGCATCACAAGGGCAAGATGGCGTCGATCTTCTATCAGCTCTATCATCAGATTCTCGATATGGGAGAGGCGCGGCTCTTCCGCGGGACGGACGGCATCGCAGACGGCGAGCAGCGGCGCGACTTCGTCTACGTCGGTGACGTCGTGCGTGTCAACCTGCATTTCTTTGAAAATGGTGGGGGAGGCGGCGTCTACAACTGCGGTACGGGCACAGCGCATACGTACAACGAGGCGGCGCGTGCCGTGATCGCCGCACTCGGCAGGGGCAGATCGTCTATCGCGACTTCCCCGAGGTACTGCGTGGTAAGTATCAGAACTATACGCAGGCGGATACGGCTGCGCTGGTTGCCGCGGGCTACACGGGCGGCTTCACACCAATGGAGCAGGCGGTGAAGGAGTACTGCGACTTCCTGAATGCGGGCGGCTACTTCTCCTATGCCGAATAAGGCGATCTTCTTTGACCGCGACGGCACGCTTAACGTTGACGTGCACTACCTCCACGATCCTGCGGACTTCGTGTGGGTGGAGGGCGCCATCGAGGCGATTCGCTGGGCGAACGAGCACGGTTATCTCGTCATCGTCGTCACGAACCAGAGCGGCATTGCGCGCGGCTACTATGATGCGGCGGCGGTGCATCGTCTGCACGACTGGATGAATGCAGGAGCTCGCGCGGCAGGGCGCGCGCATCGACGCGTTCTACTACTGCCCGCATCATCCCGAGGGGCGTGTGCCGGCGTATACACGGGTATGTGACTGCCGCAAGCCCGCGCCGGGATGCTCCTGCGCGCGATCGCGGAGCACGAGATTGACCCCGCTGCATCGCTGATGATTGGCGACGCGGCGGTGACGTCACAGCAACAAAGCAGGCGGGGTGCGCGGCGTACGCTATGTGGGCGGGAGCCTCGCGGACTGCGTGCAGGAGGCGCTCGCATCGGCGCTGCGGGAAGAGGGGTGGACAGGTGAAACTTGCCGTGATCATTCTCGCGCACAATGAGGAGCGTCATATCGAGGCGTGCATTCGGAGTGCATCGTTTGCCGATGAGATTCTTGTGATCGACGATATGAGCACGGATCGTACGGCGGAACTGGCGCAGAGCCTTGGCGCACGTGTTGTCACGCATCCACTCGCGGGGGATTTCGCGGGGCAGCGGAACTTTGCCCAGATGCAGACGGATGCGGACTGGGTACTCTATGTGGATGCAGATGAGCGCGTGAACGAGGGGACAGAGGCGGAGCTGCGCCGCATTATGGCGGCAGATGCACGTGCTGTGTACGAGATCAAACGCATCAACATCGTCTTTGGGCAGAGTATGTGTTGCGGCGGGCATCGCCCTGACTACCCGCGGCGATTTTTTTCCGCGCGAGGCAGTACACTGGACGGGGCTGGTACACGAGCGTACGGAGTCGGAACTTCCCGTGCGGCGTATGGGAGGAAGTCTCCTGCACCATACATACGAGAGTTGGGAGCAGTATTTTCAGAAGTTCAATCAATATACAACGCTCATGGCAGAACGGCAGCATAGAGAGGGCGGCACGCGTCCTTCCTGAAAAATTCTCCTTGATCCGCCGTTTGCCTTTTTCGCTATTATATCCTGCAGCGCGGCTTCCTCGATGGACGGCTTGGTTTATTCTCGCCATGTTTCACGGCTTCTATACGATGGCGAAGTATGTGAAGCTGTACGATTTGACCATGAACGGGGATAGGAACGTATATGAAGATCGCCATATTTGAAAAATATCATGACGCCGGGAGGACATGGGGTCGACTTTGACCGCATTCTTACGGAGGAACTGCGAGCACTTGGACATGAGGGTCGTATTCTACGTGCCGGAGGGATTTCATTTTGGTATGGATTACCACACGGAGGTCCACTATCTGCCAGGTGCATCGGTCTCCTATACGAATGCGCGCGGGATTCGTAAACTCCTCCTCTCTGTCCGCCGGGGAGCGCAGACGCTTCGGTTGGTATCGCGCCCTCTATGAGGAGGCACAGGGGGGCGTTTGATGCGCTGATTGTTCCCACCTCCACCTATCGTTATCTTCGCGCACTGCGTCGAGCGTTCTGCGCCGATCGCCCGTTCCGATCATCTTTATTCAGCACGGCATCAACCCAAGCGAGGGCTCCCAAATTTTTTAGTGCAGCAGATGCTTTGGCGAAAATATCCAAAATGTCCGTCCCGTCGTGCTGACGTTTGGAGATGAGCTCTTTGGCGAACGGAGGCGAATGTGCACCTGATGCCGCCGCCGACGTTTGTCCCGCGCGATGTAGAGCACGGACAATATGCCCCAATACGATCAGATGAAGCGATAATTATTGGCTTCTTTGGTCAGTTTCGTCGAGAAAAACGCCTTGAGGATCTTCTGAAGGTATATCTGGCGGGGAATTATACGCGTCCCGTCAAATTGCTCGTGCAGGGATCGACCATGCACGAGGAGGATGCGGCAGAGTTTGAGCGCATTATCTCCTCCTACGAGGGAAAAGGCATTACGTTCCTGCACCGTGGGCTGATCGGCGCCGAGTGGCGGCGTGCAATCATGGAGGTTGACGCACTGCTTTTTGCCGTACTCTGCCCCGCGGTATCGCTATCATTGAGGGCGCAATGCTCTTTACGGCGATTGGTTTTCGAAGCCGGTTCTTACGAGTGACGATATGAATCCCGAGGTGTTTGCCGCATACTCCATCGGGGAGACGTTTCCCAGCGGCGATATGGACGCCCTCAAGAAAACACTGGAGCGTTTTGTTAATGAGTACGATGTGCGTGCGCCGCAATGGCATAAGGCGCTTAGTGATGCCGCTGCAGTTTATGCGCCATCACGTTTCGCCGCGCGCATCGCAGCCGTTGCTGCAGGGGAAGATGAGGACAGGGAGCCGATATGATCACTGAGATCTATGATGTTGCGCATCGCGCCTATCGTTTTCATATTTTGCGTGAGCGCCACCGTGCGCTCGTCTTTATGGTACGCGGACTGCTGCATCGGCAGCAGCTGCGTGAGCTCTATGAGTTTTTCCAAGAGACGGCGGTGCGGCGTGCCCTATACGCGCGCAATCCCTTTCCACTCGAGACAGGCGACGCGCGCCTTTTTATGCAGGGGTCGACGGTGCGCACGCGGGTGAAACTCATCCAAGAGCACTATGCCTATCTTGAGCAGAAGTTAGAACCTACGTCATTTGTATCGCTTGGCTATGATACGGCATACGAGATTTGGCGTGCACCGAGACGGATATGACATGGCATGCCTATCTGAAGTTCGCTTCGGGACAGCGCAAGGAAGGGCTGCTCTCCGTGATGATGGACGTGGATGGAGAGCATCTCTATCAGATCATCTTCTGGATCGAACAGAGGGCGGGCAGCCGACGCTCGTGATCGGAGCGATGCAGGGGCCGAACACGGAGAACGCGCAGGACTTCGTCCGTGAGATGACGAAGCGCGCCCATCGTTTCCGCACGAAGAATCTCATCCTCTATATAACGCGAGGCAGTGGCACGTGCGCTTGGCATAAAGCGCATGCTTGCCGTATCGAATGCGAGGCTACTACGCCAACAACCATGTCCGCCTTGACCGCAAGCTGAAAACGGACTTCGGTGCATTCTGGGAGGAGGGTCGGCGGATGGAGACGGACGATCACCGCTTTATGAGCTCCCACTCGTCTATCCGCGCAAGACGATGGAGGAGGTACCGACGCGCAAGCGTGCGGTCTATCGGCGGCGGTTTGCGTTCCTCGACACGGCAGATGAGGAGGTTGCTGCACGTATGAAGGAGGTCTTGCGACCGTGAGAGAATATCGTAATATTCTCGTCTGTGCAATGGTGAACCTCGGTGATGTCATCCTGACGACGAGTGCGATTGCCCTCCTCAAAAAGGCATATCCGCAGCAGGCACGTATTACGATGCTGTCCCGCCCGATCGTGCGCGAGGTGATCGAGCATAACCCCGTCATCGACGATGTGATTCTTTTTCGACTACAAGGCAAAGCAGAACTCCATAGGGAAAATGTGGGCAATGGTGCAGCAACTGCGTCGGCGAAAGTTCGACCCTAGTAATTTCGTTCGACCGCAAACTCCGCCCCGCCCTTCTGTGCCTGCTCGCGGGGATTCCTGTCCGCGTTGGACCCTCGCGTGTCTTTGACAGTAAGCCAAGCCGCGTGACGTGGCTCTATACACATACCGTCCCGATTACACGCGGCCTCGATGAAACGCTGCAGGCGGAGACCTATCAGGAGATCATTCGCGGCTTTACAGGAGCTGCAGGGCACGAGCACCCCGTTCTGCCGACGCCGACGGAGGCGCAGCGGGAAAAAGGCGGAATCGTTCCTTTCGTCTGCAGCAGGGAAACGAAAGATCGGGCTCTGTGTCAGGGGACATTTGGTCTGAAGAACATGGCCGAAAAGAGTATTTTTGCAGAGGTCATTCGAGCCCTCAACTTACGCTATGATGCGGCATTCTACGTGACGGGGGCACCGGGGACTATGCCTACGCCGAGGATGTGATTTCCACCATTGGTATTCCCGTCGAAAACCTCTGCGGCAAGACAAACCTCATGGAGCTCGCGGCGCTCTATGGACAGCTGGATCTCCTCATCGGTGTCGATACGGGCGGCGCACATATTGCTGGCAGTGACGGGCGTTCCGCTCGTGGTCATGTTCGGCTGTACCTCGCCGCGCCGTTGGCATCCGATCAGTGACAATGCGGCAGCCTTTACTTCGCATGAGCCATGCTGCCCGTGCAGCTATGGGAAACGGACTGTCCGAGCTATCCGCAGCCGAACTGCTTGTATCATGTGAGGCCGGATGCGGATTCTTGCGGAATATGTTAAATTTTTGGACGGAAATATGTAAGCGAGGTCGAAAAGGATTGCAGCTATGCACGTTGGCTTGATTATCAAGGATTATGCGGCAGGGACGGAATTTAATCGTGACGGACTTCCAACGAAGAGCGGTGCAGAGTTTCATGCGGAGAACCATGCGCATGAGCTCATCCGGTTGGGGCATCAGGTGACCATTTTCGCTAGAAGCGATATTTTCGTGTGAAATCTCGCGAGAATATCGACGGCATTGATCTTGTTCGTCTCCATGAGCCGTCGCGTGGGGCGGAGCTTGTGCTGCGGCTGATGACCACACACCGCGATGTTGATGCACTCTATATCATTGGGACGCCGCCATTTTGCTGTGTGGGCGATTCGATATGCAAAGCGCAGAAATTCCTGCTGACCCTTGCACTGACTGGCAAGATGGAAAATCTTTGATGCCCATGCGAACTGGCGCAATCGTATTTTTGCGAAATGCAGTCATTATATTGCCATATCACATGAAATAGCGAGCAGGCTATATGTCTCGTGCAGGATTTGCAACAGACCGTATCACTGTTTTGCCGCAAGGTATCATGATGCAAAAATTCTCACTGGCGCATCATGAAGAACGGAAAAAGACTGCGTACCCAATGGAATATCGGTGAAAATGCGCCAGTATTGCTTTTTTCTTGCGCGTGTTGTCTTGAATAAGGGGTTGACACGTTACAGGATATTTGGCGCATTGTCTTTGCGCGGTGCCCTCATGCCCGTATGCTTGTTGTGGGTGGAGGGGTGGAGATGCTTCTCGACCAGTTGCGCCAACTTAGCACAGAGATGGGGGACTCAGTTATTGTCACGGGTGAGCAGAAGCATCCTCGCATGACTTCTATCGAATGGCGGATGTTTATATACTGCCGTCTCGACACGAAGGGCTGCCAACATCGGTCATAGAAGCTCTCAGCAGTGGGTTGCCGCCATTGTTTCCGACATCGAGGCTGTGACGATCTCGTCGAGAACGGTTTCAACGGTTATCGTGTTCCTGTGGAGGATGCGTCGGCGTATGCCGAGCGCGTGATTGAACTCTTTTGAAAAATGTGGAGCTGCGGCGGCAGATGGGGAGAATGGACGCGCGTTTGTCGCCAGTCATCTGGATGATGCTGTGTTATCGGATAAACTCGCGAGTATCATTCAGCATGGGAAAAATGTGCTTGGCGAGACATGACTTTTTGAAACGATAGCAGGATATTGCACAATAAAACGGCAGTGAGTTACTCACTGCCGTTTTGATATTGAGATGAGTCGTTTGGGGGCGTGTTGCAGACTGCACGCTCTCTACATTCAGCCCGGTGTGATGCCGCGTGTGGCGGCGCTCCATGCGGTCGTGGACGTGGGCGTATTTCGCCGTGACGGGGCTGCGCTGGCGCAGGGTTTCTGTACGACGCAGCAGATCGCTGGTCTCCTGATAGAGGTTCGTGCCGCAGCTGTGGCGGAAGAGGGTGGCGAGGCGTAGCCGGGCTGCTGAGCCTGCCTCGGTGAGTGCCTTGTTGATGACGTAGCGGATGCCGACGCGCGAGATGCGCCCCTTCGGGTTGTTGTTCGCGCAGGAGATGATGGTCGGCGTGAGGCGGCTTTTCGGGCGGAACGGCACCGCGCGTCTCGATGTCATGCGCGCAGGATGCCGAAGGTCTCCTCGCGAGGGGTAGATGATGCCCGCGTGTCCCTTACCGCGGATCTCGATGCGCCCGCGCTGCCGGTCGATGTCTTCGTCGGAGGGCGCATGACCTCGACGACGCGCAGATCCTCGACCCCCATGAGGGTGAGACGATGAGGAGGTTGCGCAGGCGGCGCAGCTCGTTCTTGTCGGCGGCGAGCCTCGCAGATCTCTTTGATCTGGTCGACGGTGAGGTACTTATAGTCCTCGTCGAGGTGCTGCGGGTTGCGCAGCTGGAGGGTCGGCGCAGGGGTTCTCGGCAATGAAGGAGAGCCGTTGGGCGACCTTGTAAAGGCGCGGATCGCCGCTCCCTTGATCATGAGGGTGGCGGCACTGAGCCGCGCGTCCGCATCTCCTCCATATAGACACGAATCTGGTGGTCGTGCACGTCGTTTTAGCGGATGCAGCCCTGTTCCATGCACCAGTGGAGAAAGAGGCGGATGGCGAGCTCATACGTGTCGCGCGTGTCTGCCGTCGGTGCGCCGCCCGCGATGTAGCGTGGGAGATACTCATAGAAATGCGCGATAAAAGTACTCCGGTGTAATGGCGTCCTGCCGCACACTGATGGACGGCGCATCCATCCGGCGCACCGCTGCGTGCGCATTCTCCTCGCGTCGTGCGGGGAACGCCCATCTCCTGCGTGCCCGCCGCTGCGGTATGCGCGATTTCCTGCCAAAATGTCACCTCTTTCCGAGACCACGAGCATCAGTGCTTCTTGCGGAACTCTGCCATAAACGCGGCGGGTGCCTCGACGCCCGCGAGGGGCATGGCGTTGTAGATGGAGGCGCGCATGCCGCCGACGCTGCGGTGTCCCCTGATGCCGCCGAGGTTGTGTTCCTTTGCCTCGGCGACGAATGCCTTTCGAGTTCACTCCGTCGGCAGGCGGAAAGTGACGTTCATACGCGAGCGGCTGTCCTTCGCGGCGTGGCCGCGGTAGAATCCGTCGGGGCTGTCGATGGCCTCATAGAGGGCGCCGCTTTCTTTGCGTTTGCCTCACCATGGCGGCGAGACCGCCGCGCTCTTTGATCCAGCGGGCGACTTTGCCGACGATGTAGATGGCAAAGACGGGTGGCGTGTGTAGAGGAGTCGTTCTTCTGGAAGGTGCTGTGGCGCAGCATGGTCGGCAGCTCGGCGGGGTGTTCGCGAGGAGCTCCTTTTTCGCGATGTTCAGTACGACGCCGGCGGGGCCGAGGGTTTTTCTGCACACCCGCATAGATGAAGTCGTGGGAGGAGAAGTCCCACGGGCGCGAGCATGTCCGGACGACATGTCGGCAAAGGGGACGCCGTTTGTCTGCGGCGTGTGGTGGTACTCCGTGCCGTAGATGGTGTTGTTGAGGCAGATGTGGAGGTATGCCGCGCCGGACGCGATGTTCAGCTCGTCCTGACGCGGGACGCGGACGTAGTTCTCCTCGCTGGTGGGAGGCGGCGACGGTGCCGACGCCGAGTTTGACAGCCTCCTCGTATGCCTTCTGGGAGAAGGAGCCGGAGGGCGTAGCTGCCGGGGTGCGATTCGGTGGCGAGTTCAGCGGGATGAGGGCAAAGGTCTGGCTGGCGCCGCCGGCGGTAAAGATGATGTCATAGTCGTCGCCGAGGCCCATCAGTTCTTTGATGTCCGCCTTTTGCCTGCTGGTGTACTTCGTCGTAGGCGGGGGCACGGTGGCTGATCTCGAGGATGGACATGCCTGTGCCGTGGAAGTTGAGCATCTCGCTCTGGACTTCTTTCAGGACGTCCTCGGGCAGGACGGCGGGGCCGGGGTTAAAGTTATAGATGCGTTCGTTCATTTTGTGTCTCCCTCTATGAATAGTGTTTCCACGATACGGACGGCATACGCCGCGCAAACACTTCGTTGCGCAAGCGGTCGTGCGCTTGTACGCTCAAATACCGACGAATTTCTAAACGCCCTTCGGTTGAACGAAGAAATTCGCCGGGGCGTACCGCGCCCTTGCTCCGCTTGCTCCACTAAGGTTTTGCTGGCGTATACCGTCTCCTTCCATCATGAGCTATTAGGCGGTTTCCGCTGCCTCTGTCCGCGTCATGCGGATCTGGGCGACTGCGCGCGCGATCCATCTGCAGCACCTCGAGCTGTAGTCCTCCCATGTGCAGGTTTCGCCGACGGCGGGGATGCGGCCGATCTGGGCGGTGACGAAGCCGCCGAGGGTGTGAAAGTGGTCGTGATCCTCGTCGGGGAGTTCGTCGATGCCGAATTCCTCCTTGAACTCGTCGATGGGGGAACAGTCCGTCAAAGATCCATGTCTGCGCCTTCTCTGCCCCCGTGCGCGTGCCCGTGGGCGCGTCCTCATCCGCGCTGCCGATGATCTCGCCCATGATGTCGTCCATGGTGATGAAGCCGACGACGCCGCCGTACTCGTCGAGGACGACCGCCTCGTGGATGGCACCGCTGCGGAATTTTTCGAGGACGCGCAGCCCCTCCATGGTGCGCGGGACGAAGAGCGGCTTGCGGATGTAGTCCGTGATGTCGATCTCCGTTCCGTCGAGTGCCGCGTCGAGCAGCTCCTTGGCGTAGACCACGCCGCGGAAGTCGTCGAGGTTCTCATAGGCGACGAGGGGAATACGTCGTGCGCCTCTGCGCGGACGATGCGCAGCTGCTCGGCGCGGGGCTCGGCGAGGTCGACCCAGGCGATCTGGGTGCGCGGCGTCGCATGAGTGCCGAGGCGGTCTGATCGCTCATGTGGAAGATGCGGTCGACCATGTCCTGCTCGGTCTTTTCAAATGTACCATCCTCCGTACCCTGCTCCATGAGATCCTTGACCGCATCCTCCGTGGCGGAGACGCGGTTCTCCGGGTTGATGCCGAAGATGAGCAGGATGCCGCGCGAGATGGAGATGAGTGCGGCGCTCGGCAGCGCGGTGAGCTGCGTGAGGAGGGCGATGGTGCGGTGTTTGCTGCAAAGCATCTCCTCAGGGTTCTGGAGGGCGATCTGCTTCGGCAGAAAGTCGCCGAAGAGCAGAGTGAGCGTCGTCATGACGAGGATGCTGAGGACGAGCGCGGCGGCGTAGACCTCCATGCCCGGGAGGAGCCGCGTGAGCACCCGCTGAAAATCGGCAGGGGCAAAGGGCCCAATGCCGAGCCCCGTGAAAGAGACTCATGCAGGTGACGCCCGCCTGCGCCATGGCGATGGGGCGGTCGGCGTGCTCCAGGAGGGCAAGCGCCTCTGCCGCACCCGCTTCGCCGCTTTCGGCGGGGACGCTCAAGACGTCCGCGATGAGATGCCGTGAGCGCTGGTCTCGATCTGAGCAAAGTAGGCGTTCGCCATGAGGGGCGACGACGAGCAGGGAAGAGACAGAGCGCGTCGGATAAAGGACTGTCCAGAGTCGATGCAGCTCCTTTCAAATGTTGACCGTAATTTTGATGGGTGTCTTGACGGTACTGCCGATGCGAACACCGCGCTGCGCAGAAAATTGCAGCGGGCGTTGGCACTGGTGCATGAGTGCCGTCATACGATACGTGCCCTCATTCTACCACAAGATGAAGGAAATGTCATTGGGGGCCCTATGCGGGGGGACCTCTATCTCCGTCAGCCCGAAGTATTCCATCGCGCCGTCCCTCGTGACGCCGTTGTCCCAGTCCTCGTAGTAGACGTGGCGCAGGGCACGGCGCGTGTTCTCAATGCGCGGGAAGTGAACGACGGTCTCGCCGCGTGCGCGGGCGGCCTCGATCTGTGCGATCCGTGCCGCGTCCTCTGTCCCCATCTCGTGTGTGAGGAGCGCCGCCGCGCCCGTATAGACGAGGAGGAGGAACGCCGCCTCGCGCAGCAGACGACATGCCGGGAGGAAGAATTCGCTGCGCACCGATGGATCGTTCAGCAGGGCGAGCGGTGCCGCGACAAACATGGCGGCGGAGCTGAACGTGGCACGTCCAGGAAGGTCGGCGCGGCGAGCATGACGAGATTGTTGCAGAGGCCGAGCCCGATGAGGCATGCGGCGTAACGCGCGGCGGGACAGGCGCGCAGAACCTCGCGCCAAGAGACCTGCTGCGCAGCGGCGCGGACCGGAGGCCGTCGTCAGACCCAGCAGCTCTTTCATGCGATGGTAGCAGAGCAGAATCGCGAGCCAGTAGATCGCCATCTCCTCAGAAGCCGTTCGCGACATTTGTGAAGAGGAAAAATGGTCTTTGGTCTGGTTCTGCCCGAGCGGCGTGAGTACCCCGCGATGACTGCGTCGCGGATGGCGGATGCGACCCATCCGCCCGTAAAATAGGAGGCGGTGAGCAGCAGAGCAAGCTCCAGAGTGCTACAGAGACAGTAGTGATGCCGCCTTTGTCAAACGACTACGACATGTTTTTCCGACGTAGAGGATGAGCGATCCGTTCACCACTGCCGGCAGCCCTGACAGACGGCGCTGACGGAGACGATATGCCGTGTATATGAGCAGCAGGACGGGCAGGGAGGTGAGCAGCATCTCGCCCTGCCCACGATCTGATTGCCGAGGTGGATGAGGGATGCCCTTGTCCGCGCCCTGCGCGTCGTAGCGGACGTAGTTGCCGGGCGCGGCGACGAGGCCGATGAGCCCCGCGAGTGCGCCGACGGCACCCGTGAGCATCCACGGTGCGGAACGCGCCGTGCCGCCGCGCATAGAGCGTGCAGCCAAGCGCGAGGAGGGTCGCGGTCACGGCGAGGTTCTCGATCGACCAGCCCGCGAGTATGCCGAGGAGGAACATCGGCGGGATCGCCCACGCATGAGCGTGCCCGCTGTCCCTCCCCAGCGTTTTCAGCGTGAGTTGTACGGCAGGGAGAAAGAGAAGGCGGGCACCGCCGACCGAGATAGACCGTCGAGCCGCTTTTCCACGGCGACCTCGCCAAATGCGGCAGAGAGAGCCAGAGGGAGGTGCCGCCAATGCGAGCAGCCCCGGTGTGCGGGTGAGTGCGGCAGAGCGGCGTGCGTGCATCATGACGAGCACGGAGAGTGCGAGGAACATGAGCGCGTTCGCCGCGTCAAAGAGCGGCTTGCCGAGCCAGAGGAAGGGTCGAGACAGAACACCGTGACCATGCGCCCGCCGTGCAGGAGATAGTGCTGCATGGCGGAGGAGAGGACATCGGAGAGCGATGCGATGGGCACGCCCGTCTTCCAGACCATCATATAGTCGTAGTCGTCGCGGTGGAGGGGCATCCAGTGATTGAGCGCGAGCATAAGGGCAAAAATGGCGGCGGCTGTGGTGCCGTCGCGCCGTATCGGTGCCCTCCGTCATTCGCCGGTGTCAATGTATCTCCTCCTTGCCAGCGTTGCATTGTCAAATTTCTCCCCGTCCAGCTCGTCGATCAGATAGCATGGCCGCCGCTTGCTTTCCGTAAAGACGCGTCCGAGGTACTCGCCGATGATCCCGAGCGAGACAGCTGCACGCCGCCGAGAAAGAGCAGGGACGGTCATGAGCGTCGGATAGCCCGCCACGGTCGCCGTAGACGAGCGCATCGACGGCGACGACCATGTAGCAGAGCGCGCACGCGGAGACGATGCCCGAGCACCGTCGTCCGGGCGCAGCGGCGCGGTCGTAAAGAGGTGATCCCCTCGACGGCGAGCGAGGCAGCGCGAGATAGCTCCACGTCGTCTTGCCCGCCGCACGCGGCTGCACCTGAAAGGGGATCTCCTTTTTCTTGAACCCCACCCACGTAAAGAGCCCTTCGTGAGCGCTGATTCTCGCGCAACAGGCGCAACGCCGCGACGCAGCGATGATCGAGCAGGCGAAAGTCGCCCACGTCGCGCTGCAGGGGTAAAGCGGCTGACCGCCTGCGTGGAGCGGTAGAAGAAATTGGCCATCGTGCGCTGAGGAAAGTCTCGTCCTTCCGATCCGTGCGCTTGCCGCAGACATCGTCGTAGCCCTCACGCCACGCCGCAACCATCGTCGGGATGAGGCGGGCGGATGCTGCAGATCCGCGTCCATGATGAGCACGGCGTCGCCGTCCGCAAAGTCGAGCCCTGCCATCATCGCGGGCTCCTTGCCGAAATTGCGCGTAAAGCTGAGATAGCGGACATTGTCGTGCGCGTCGGCGAGCGTGCGAATCGCGTCGAGCGTCCCGTCACGGCTGCCGTCGTCGATGAAGAGATAGGAAAAGACGCAGTCCTCGACGGCAGCGGTCGCCGCCGCCACCGCCTCGTAGAAACGGGGATGACCTCCGCCTCGTTGTAGCAGGGCACGATGATGGTGATCTTGTCCATGCCCTCCTTGCGATGCCAGTGCCTGAAAAATTGACGACGGCCGCCCCCTCCGCCGCAAGCGCCGCGCGCACCTCGGGGGCACTAGGGCGGCGGCGAGCTCCCGCTGCAAAGTCATGCTGCCAGCGGCAGTCGCGGATGAGCGCATTGCTGTCCGTACCGGGATGGAGCATGACCTCCGTCGTGCCGTCCGCGAGCTGTGCGGCGATCTGTGTGAGGGGCGGCGGTATCGACCGCCTCGCCCGCGACGATGCCCGCGAAGTGATCGGGGACGGCGATGCCGCGCCGCCGCGCCTTTGCTGCCGCACGATGCGCGAGAGCGGCGAGCCCCGCGCGCCCGATGAACTGCCCACGCCGCCGAACTGTCCCGCAAGAGCGGCGCGTAGGGGAGCACGCATGGCGGGGATATGCGCCGCCACGCAGAGATCGAGCGCGACGTCAATGACGCCGGGCAGGACGTGCATGTGCTGATGGCTGTCGGCGTGCGTCGGGCGGATGCCCGCCGCCGTGACGCGGCGCAGCTGTGCCGCGAGCTCGGCGCACCTCGTCCATGCGCACCATGCCGCGCAGTACGCGCACGGTCAGCGCTGTGTGATCGGGGAGGAATCTGCCCTCCGCCGTGACGAGGGTCGGGATCTCTGCGGGCGGCAGGACGGGCGCAGCGTCGACGAGCGTGAGGTGGATGCCGACCCCGAGCGCGGGTGTTCGCACGGCGAGCTCCGCCGCATCTGCAAATGCCGCGCCGCCTGCCATGATCGTCGCAGAGCGCAGCATGCCCTCCTGCACGGCTGTTTCGACCGCGCGGTTGATGAGCACGTGTCGTCCGAAGTCGTCCGCATTGATGATAATCTGTTTCAAGACTGTTATCCTTACCAGCCGCCCGTGCCGATCACGATGTCGCCGTGGATGCGCGGGGATGCGCCGGCACTGCGCGGGTCGGGCACGGCGGCGCAGACGAGGACGTTCGTGTCCTTCAGCCCCGCCGCGACGAGGACGGCGCGATCCCGCAGCTCCTTATACGTCTTGCGGTCGATCTCGGCGGTCAGCTCCTCGGATGCGCCCGGCGCGAGCGTATACGTCTGCTGTGCCTGCGTGAACGCCATGCCGTCCGACCAGCGCCAGATCTCGCGCCCTTCGCATCGAGCAGGGCAAAGTCATAGTTCTGTCCTGTCGGATGCGCGACGGTATATGCCTCCGTGCCCTCGTTGCGCACGGTCAGCTTCAGCAGGAGACGGCCGCTCTTTTCGTTCACGGTCAGCTCCTCGGAGAGATCGCCGATGCGCACCCCGGCGTAGGTGTTCGATGCCGCGCGCACAGCGGGCGCGTGCGAGGTCGGTATGCTGATGCCGATGCCGCCACCGATGCCCGCCTCCGCCGCAGGGGCGAGAGCAGGGGCAAGGAGGGCGGCCGTGAGAAGGGCGGCGAATAGTTTCGTGGGCTTCATGGGGATTCCTTCCGTCAATCCAATTATTTTCATCGTATTCGCGTAGAAACGCGATTCCTTAGGAAGCACTGATAAATTCGGTACAACCATCTTAGGGAAGTACTGATAAACTCAGCACCGCCGTCTTAATACATCTTTTTCGCCCGGTCTGTGTCGACAAATCCTCCACATAGCCTCTGCTATGCGTCCGGTTTGTCTCCTTGACAGGACAAAAATCTGCACCAATTCGACGGACTTCATTTTATCAGTACTTCCCAGCGCATCTTTTTTGCCCGCACTTCGGCGGAAAATCCTCCACAGAGCACCACTCTGCGTCCGGTTTTCCACCTCGTTCGGACGAAAAATCTACGCCAATCTGGCAGACCTCATTTTATCAGTGATTCCTTAGTAATTTCGACAAAAAGGGCGAATTACCTTTTCTAGGCGGGATTTTTGTAGTAGAATGAATAGAAACACTGATTATCGGTGGGAAAAATCGTCAAAGGAGCAAGTACATGGTCGTAGAAATCATCAGCGTGGGCACGGAGCTGCTCATGGGAAATATCGTAAACACGAACGCACAGCACATCGCGCAGAAACTCGCGCACATGGGGCTGGATGCCTACTATCAGACGGTGGTCGGGGACAATCCCGAACGCCTGCGCGCCGCACTCGATGTGGCGTATACGCGCGGAGACTGCGTCATCACCACGGGGCGGCCTTGGCCCGACGAAGGACGACCTGACGAAGGAGATGCTGATCTCCTACTTCGGCTGCACGCCCGTCGAGGACGCGGAGGCTCTGCGCCGTCTGGAGGAGCGCGCGGCAAAGCGCGGCGTCCCCCTCTCGGAGAGCATGCGCAAGCAGGCGACTGTTCCCTCGGGGGCGATGGTCCTGCAGAACGACCACGGCACGGCGCCCGGCGTCATCATCGAGAAGGACGGGCGCGTCTGCATCATGCTCCCCGGCCCGCCGAAGGAGATGAAGCCGATGTTTGCGGACGCGTGCCGCCTCTTTCTCGCGGGAAAGAGCGACAAGGTATTCGTCTCCATGAACATCAAGCTCTACTCCATGGCAGAGAGGGGCTGCCCGTCGGAGAATCGCCCGTCGCCGATCGCCTCAGGGCACTCGTCGATGGGGAGAACCCGACGGTGGCGACGTACGCGAAGGAGGACGGCTGTCTCGTTCGCGTGACGGCGGCGGCAAAGACGGTGGAGGAGGCACGTGCGCTCCTCACGCCGACGCTCGCAGAAGGTCAGAGCGGCGATAGGGAAGAGTATATCAGATCGGTGGAAGAGGACTAAATGCAGCTGCGATTTTTCGGCATGGAGTGGGGGTGCTCCTTGCCGTTCTTCTTCGTTGTGAGTATGACACAGGCATCCGCCGCAGGAAAAATCGGTGGAGCGCGGTGCGGGCGAAGCGGCGTACGCACGCCGCCTGCGGCGGCACTGCCCTCCTCCGTGCTCCTGCGCTGGGCGCTCACAATGGGGCCGTGCGCTATGAGGTGCGCGTCCTCGTGCGCACGGCGGAGGGGCGCATGGTCGAGCAGCAGAAGCTCAGCCGCGTCTATACGACGGGCGTACACATCCCCCTCACGGGGCTCCTGCCGCAGGACGATCTCTACTGGACGGTGCAGCCGCTCGACTACGACGGCACACCGATTGCTGCGGCGTCGGCGCCGCAGCCGGTGCGCGAGGCACGCGCCGACCCGCCTGCGCCCGTCCTCACGGCGGAGTATGACAAGATGGCATACGCGCCGCTCTACCCCGTCTACTCGTGGATCCCGCTCAGCGGACAGACCCATCACGAGGTCGAGGTCTATCGCCGCGCGGCCGATGGGCGCGATGTCTTTCTGCATACCCTGCAGGCGGGCGAGCAGGATGTCTACGACGATGCGCCGTTCACCGTGCCGGGGCACTACGTCTACCGCGTGCGCGGCGTGACGACGGCGGGCACGCCGATCTCCGACTGGTCAGCGGGCGGCACATTCGATGTCGTCCCGCACACGCCGATTGCGGCGATCGGGGACAGCATCACACACGGCGGCGGAGCGATCACCCTGCCGCCCTCCTACACGCTCTATGACTGGGAGACATACTGCACTGTGCCCGTCAAGAACCTCGGGCACAGCGGCGACACGACGGCGGATATGCTCGCGCGGTTTGACCGCGATGTACTGCCGTTCGCGCCGCGCGTCCTCATCATCATGGGCGGTGTGAACGACTACCGCTCCGGCGTCTATGGCGCACAGACCGTGCGCAACCTCGCCGCCCTCGGGGAGAAATGCCGCGCGCATGGCATCACGCCGATCTTTCTGACGGTGACGCCGATCCGTCCCGCGTGGATGACGAAGCGCATGACGATCATGACGCCGCCCTCGGACTGGATGGATCACCGTGACTACATCAACGACTGGGTGCGTCAGCAGGAGTTCAGCGTCGATGTCTCCTCCACGCTCGCGGATGCGAACGGCGAGCTTGAGGCGGCGTACACGACGGATGGACTGCACCCGACTACATGGGGAAAAAGCACATCGGGCAGACGGTCGACCCTACCTGCGCAAGAATTTTTGCCTATGCGGTGGGCGCGGCAGAGCGTCGCCTCCGCATTTATCGAGAGACGGAGAATAGGGGCGCATGGACTGCGCCGCTTGCTTCTCTATGACGGATAAGCTACAATAGAAGAAAAGGGAAGGAGCCTCTATCATGCGACAACTGCGCCTCAGCAGTGCCGCTGTGCTGGTCGTGCTGCTCATATTCTGCGCCTATACGGGCTACGGCAGCTGGAAGGAGCATACGCCCGAGGCGGCGCTCGCACATCTTGGCCATGCCGTCGCGACGGAGGATCGCGATGGCTTCGATCAGTACGTCGATACGGATGCCGTCCTCGCGGGGCCTCGCGGAGGACAGCACAGAACTCCTCGCGGAGAACATCGACGCCCTGCACGCGCGTCATCCGAGCGACTGGTTCTTTCGCCATGACGCCGCTTTTTATGCGGGACTACATGGCGGAGCGACGCAGGACGGACATCGCCTTTGCACGCGCCATGCTGGATCACTACTTTGACTCTGCACGCGTGCCCGTCTCGCGGACAGACGGCATGGCGCGGTGGGCGTCCGACGAGATGCGCGCCTTTGCTGCTGCCTACAGCGTGACCGTGGGAGCGGTGCGCACGGACGGCGACCGCGCCTATGCGGATGCTGTACTGCATGGCAGCGACAGCACCTACGGACGGCTCCTGCCGACGGCGGCCTTTACACTGGAGCTGGCACGCATGGCGGATGGACATTGGAAACTCGTGCGCATACGGACGGCGGCGGATGAGGACGGATTCTTCGCGCTCGTCGATGCGGCGGAGCGATACTGGGCACTTCAGGGCTGGGACTAATACGATAAGGAAGGGATTGAAGACGATGAAAAAGTACGAACTGACGAAAGAATATTTGACCGGAATCGACATGATCGACAAAGAGCACGGAAAGCTCTTTGACCTCGCGAACGAGGTGCTATGAGCTCGTGATGGACGATGCGGGCACCGACCACTACGACCGCATCGTGGAGCTCATCGACGAGCTGCGCGACTATGCGGCGACGCATTTCGCCCATGAGGAGGAGTACATGGAGCGCGTGCAGTACGAGCGCCGCTTCAGCGAGCGGTATCAGCACCTGCGCTTCATCCAGAAACTGAGCGAGGTCGATCTGGACGGTGTGGACGAGAACCAGCAGGAGTATCTGCTCGGCATCCTCGACTTCCTCGCACGCTGGCTTTATGGGCACATCAAGGTGATGGACTGCCGCATCCCGAAGGAAGAGGACGCCGCGGCAAAGTAATTAGCATATTTCTCATACCAAAGGACTAGCCGCTCAAAGCAGACGAAAGAGGGAAAATGCGCCATGAAGTATGAGTTTACGGATGACTATTTGACGGGGATTGCATCGGTCGATCAGCAGCACGCGAAGCTGTTCGATCTGACGAACGAGTGCTACGAGCTCGTGATGGAGGATGCGTCGGAGGATAAGTACGATAAGATCGTCGCGATCCTCGATGAGCTTGCCGCCTATGCCAGCACGCATTTTGCGAGCGAGGAGGCGTATGCCGAGAGCGTCGGCGACCCGCACCGTTTCAGTCACCGCGCGCTGCACCTGCGCTTTATGAAAAAGGTCGGAGAGATCGACCTTGAAAAGGTGGACGAGAACCAGCAGGGTACCTCCTGAACATCCTCGATTTTCTTGCGCGCTGGCTCTTTGACCACATCAAGGGGCGCGACTGCCATCTGCCCCACGCAGACGGCGGGAAGTGAGCGCAAAACAGAGGGAAAAACAGACAAAAAGACCGCGCAGTGAGCAGCTGTGCGGTCTTTTTGCTGTGTATTTGTAGGAGAGTATGGGAGAAGCCGTACGGTGAGAACGGCTCCTGAGGAAGGGCTGACAGAAATCTCTCAGACGTTCCTCAAAACTGTGATGATAAGTATAGCATATAAGAGAATGAATTTCAATAGCATAGAAAAAATTTTTTCATAAAACTTTCATCGAAATGCGTCGTAAACGGCGACAAATTGGGAAAAAAAGTCTGTAGGCAAGAAATGGGAAAAGATCCTATAATGTCCATAGGACAAAGGAAATGTCCAAAACACTCATAAGGAAATGAGGTGATCGTGATGTCTGTACTATCACTTGCATCCGTACTTGACGATCCTGCACGGCAGATCCCCGTTCCGCTGATTATGCGGACGGCGGCTCCGACGCTTGACTGAGGATGGGGTCAACGTCGGCAATATCCGTTCGCAGCACTTTGCTGCAGCGCGAGCAGATTCGCCGGTTGGCACGTATGGGGGAAAGATGCGTACGCAGTAGACATCGAGTCCTTGGCGCGCTCGCTTCACTCGCTGGAGGAGGACATCCGCAAGGGAGGCGTCGCGTGAGGTATTCGGTGATGCGTAGTGGTCGAGCTGAGTGCAGGAGCACAGCAGGCGAACACGGCGGCGGGTACGTACCGCGCAGCACACAACTAAGCTGAAAAGCAAAAACAGCGGCAGGAAACGATTTGTTCCCGCCGCTGTTTTTGTATTACTCCTTCCTACCTTCTCACGCGGATCTGGTCGAGGATGAACGGATCCTTGATCTTGCCGTCCTCGGCAAAGAGGATGATCTTCGACAGGATCTCCGCCGTCTTCGGATCCTCGTCGAGGAACGGGAGGAAGAGCCGCCCACGATGCTGGCTGTGGACGGGCAGAACGTTGATCATCGCACCCGCCTTCTGCTGGATGACGCCGCTGCCGAGGTGGACGGTGTAGTCGCCGAGCTTGCCGTGGATGTGCGCGTGCGCACCCTCGAGCCGCACGTTGTCCAGTTTGAACAGCGGCAGGGGTAAACTGCACGATGGCGCGGCGCATCTCGACGGTCGAGTGGCTCGCCTCGGGATCGACGCCGCCGACGTGTGCGACGGAGACGACGAGATCGACGTCGCGCATGACCTCGCTGAAGATGAGATCAGGGACATCGTCGATCGGCAGCCGCTGGAAGGTTTTACGGTCGAAGAACTCGACCCACTCCAGTGTCGGCGCCTCGATGTCGGCGGGCGAGTACCAGTCGGCGAGTGCGTAGATGCGCGCGATGATGTTCGCCTTGTAGTAGATGCGCTGCAGACCCTCGCTGCCGTCGATGACCCAGCGGCGCGTCTTGAGCAGGGCGACGGTCTTTGCAGGGCTGCACCTGATGCCCCGCGTAGCGATGGCTCGACTCCTTGCCGTGCTCGTCCGCCGTCTTGATGTAGAGCTCGCGGAACACCTGCTTGAACGGCTGACGGATCTCCTTTTCAAAAAGATATTTCTGGTAGTCCGCCCATGTGCCGCTCTCATGAGATCGAGCGCGTGGGCGATCTTCCCTCCGCGTCCTCTGCGAGCTCCGTGCGCGTGCCGTCCGCAGCGACGAGCGCACCGTCCGCATAGAAGCCGAGCGCCGTGCCCGACTGGAACACGAGCGGCTTCAGCAGCGGTGCGATGACGGGGTTGTACGTCATGACATTTGCGATCTCGCGTGCGAGGAGCGGCGTGCCGTCCTCCATCATCTCCTCGAGCATCTTCTTTGCGCGGCGGTACTGCTCCTTTAGATTCTTCTCCGCGTCCTTCAGCTCGAGCACGTAGGCGTTCTTCTTCAGCTTCGCGGGGACGGCCTTCGGCGGCTTCCCGCCCTTCGTGCAGACGAGCGACACCGCGCCGTCCGCTGCGACGGAGAGGAGAGCGCGACATCCTCGACCTCCTTTGGGGTGAAATGATCGGCGTGCGCTTTGATGAGCTCCGTCTCCGCCGTCCACACGAGGCGTGTTACATCGTCAAATCCGCAGGCGCGCGCGAGGTTCGAGAGGGCGATCTCCACCGCCTTTTCCTCACTCGCGCGGCGCTGCGCCCCGAACTGCTTGCTTTCCTTGAGGAAATTTTTGGAGGAACACATAGCGTGCGAGCATATCCTTTTCCCGTGCGCGTTTCAGCGGGATCAGGCCGCAGCACATGACGAGATCCTTGTTGCGCTTCGCCGTGATTTCCTTCTCCACATCGGCGAGTTTCAGCGCACCGCGTACGGCATCGGCAAATTTGCGTGCGCGCGCTGCTGCGCCGTTCGAGATGTACTTTGCCGCGTCGTAGAGACTCTCAAAATGCGCCTTGCCGAGCTCGCCCTTTGCACGCCGCCTTGAACCAGCCGATGTCGAATGCGCCCTCCTTCAGATCCTCGATCGGGATGGGCGTGTATTTCGCGATCATGCTCGCGCGCTCCTTCGGGATGTCGCTCATGTGCGCTAGAAGTAGTAGCAGCCGCTCGCCATACTGCGCCAGCCGGTATGCCTCGATGAGCGGGATCCACTGCGGCGCGTACATCGCCGCCTCGACGAGACGCTGCTGGGCGATGCCCGCGTCCTTCAGCGCCGCCTTTGGGTCGGCGGCCGTCTCGCCCGCGTGCGGGTGGCTGACCTTCAGCAGGTGGCTCAGCGTCGATGCCTTTTGCCTCGTCCGAGCCCGCGTACCAGCTGCCGCGGTCGAGCTTCAGCGCACCGAGCGCCTGCAGGATGCGCACGAAGAGCTGGATGCCCTCGACGCGCTCGATGTTGTCCACGGCGGCGGGTGGAGCGCGGGCGTATCGCCGCGCCGCAGCTCTGCCGTGACGATGCTGTCGATGACGCGCTGTCCTCCTCGTTGATAAAGGAAAGCACATCCTCCGTCTGTGCGCCGCGGCACTCGGGGTCATTGCGGTCGGGGGCGCACCGCTCCGATAGCGCTCGAGCACGCGGACGCGGTTCTGTTCGACCTTTTTCTGATTGCGGCGTGCGTCCTCATCCATATCCTCCGCCTGCATACCGAGGATCATGCGGAAAAACCCGTCCGCCTTCTCCATGCCGAGGAGGTGTGCTTTCGCATGCTCGATGATGCCGTCAGACCGCCCTCGGGTTCCCTGCCCGTGCGCAGGAGGACATCCTCGATCCGCTCCGCGAGCCGCAGGCGCAGGGCGTAGGACTGCGCGAACTCCGCATCGTCCGCGTAGAGCCGCGCCCCGTGCAGGGCGGCCTGCATCAGTGCATTGTCGTGCGTGATCCGATACGTACTCGAACTCCAACGCCCCTTTCGCTCCACGGTGGAGCTTTTCATCGTAGCACTCATAGGGCGCGGCGCATCAGCAGCAGCCCTGCGGCAAAGACGAAGGGGCGGTTCTCCTCTGCGTGCGTCTCATGGAGTACGCGAATGACATTCTTCCCCCTCTGCCGTCCCCTGTAGCCCTCGGCGAAGTGGTTCAGCTTCTTGGCGGCAAGGGCGGCGGGGAACGCTGTCCAGTCCCGCTCCGTGATGCGCGTCAGCCCCTCCGTAAAGAGGGCATCCTCCGCCTTTGACATGAAGACGGCGATGGCGAGCTGATAGAGCACGCGGAAGTCTTTGATCTCCTTTCGGTAGAACTCCTCCCAGACCTCCGGGAGCGGATAGTATTTGATATTGTCGGGCGCGCCCGTCGTGCGCTCGGTATCCGCACGCTCGTAAAAGCCCGAGGCCAGCGTCGTCTCCTCCCTGCCGTTCCAGCGGCTCTTGTACTCATAGTCCTCATGTGCCGTGTAGAGCGCGTCGAGTTTTTCGACGATCGAGAGCAGCTCCTCGTCCGTACACGGGAAAATATCATCGAGCGTCACGGTATTGACGACGTGTACGATGTTCGTCGCCGCATCAAAGCCCGCCGCGACCGCCGCGTCCGCTGTGTCATGGAGGTCAATGGTGAAGTCGGGCACGTATGCCGCATCGAACAGCGCGTCCTCCGCCTCTGCCGCCGCGCCCGTGCGTGCGAGCTCGTCGATCAGCACTTGCTCGTCCGACGTCGGCTTCTTGATCGTCTGCGCCAGAGCGAGCAGCTCCTCCTGCGGGATGCGTCCGTCCGCCTTGCAGCGCAGGAGCAGGTCGAGCGCGCCGAGCCGCTTGTTCACGTCGCGCTGCGTGAGGAGCCCTGCCATCGTCGTGCGGAGCTGCGCATCGGTCTGCTCGTAGAGGAGATCAAGCACCGTGCGGCGTACATTCGCCGTCTTGAGACGCAGCAGGGGCGGCGATGTCGCCCTCGTGGCGCGTGACGAAGTCTCCGCCCATGAGATCCTTTGCCGTCTCAGGCGCCGTGCGGAGCGTATCGGTGACCTCCGTATCGGGCAGTACCGCCGTGGAGTTCTCGCGGATGATCCGCGCCGCTGTCTCGGGAGCGAGGCGCAGGAGATCGATGAGTGCCTGCTCCTGCACGGGGGCTCAGCGGTGCCTTGAGGAGGAGCGGCGCAACGCGCTGCCCGGCGTGGCAGACCGAGAGGACGGGCGCAACGCGGTCGGTCAGCGCACCGTCGCACAGAGGGCGGCGAGCACCATCGTGCGCGCCAGATCCTCGCGGCGCAGGGTCGCCCCGTACCACGGGAAGATGCACCTTCGTACTCCCTTCTCGTTCTTCGTCATCTGGGCACGGGCGCGCTCGCAGAGATCAAAGAAGCGCGTGGCTTCCTCTGCGTCCACGAAATACTCCTGCGGGTCAAATTTCTCGACGAAGTCGTCGAGCTCCCGCAGGATGTAGAAACTGTCCACGACAAAGGGGAGATAGCAGGCGATCTTTTCATATCCTCTCCACTGAGCTCCGCGTCCGTGATGCCGAGGAGGACGCGCTTGGCGACGCTCCGCTCGGCCGCGCCGTCCTGCAGGGCGTGCAGGAAGTACGAGACGAGGAGGACGGAGTGCGGACGCCCCTCCCCGATGATCTCCTCCATGGCGGCGATGAGATCCTTTACATCGTGCAGCCCTTGCTCCACAGCCCGACCATTGCCTCGACATTGTCCGCGCTGTGGACGAAGCATCTCCTCCGCGGGATCGCGCAGCACGCGCATGATGAGCGCGAGGGCTTCTTGTCCACGCGCTCGCTGTCCGTCCCGATGCCGATGGTCGTCGCGATGGCGCGGCGCACGGACGAGAAACGGATGAGATTATGCTCCTCGATCAGCCCCATGATGTAGACGAAGTGCTCCTGCCGCCCGCAGTCCATCGTCTCGCAGATCGCCTGCCGCAGCCCCTCCTGCAGTTTCCCCGCGAGGAGGAGCTTGCCGACGAGTTCTACGAGCTCCGTATTGCGTGCCTTGAAGATGGCGCGGAACACATCGTAGGTGAGGATCTTCGTGTTGTTCTCGCTGAGCAGCATATCGCGGATGGTGGAGAGGACTTCCTCATCGCCGCGGTCAATCCACACGACGATCTGCTCGGGTACGAGGAAGCTGCTGCCGTACTTTTTCCACATCGTGAGGCGCCGCGCAGGATCTGCGGCACGGTCAGTCCGGAGAAACGCTGGCGAATCAGCCGTTCCACCAGCGTCCAGATGCGCCCGACGTGCTGATGATAGTCGCGCGAGCGGATGAGCCGACAGGTGTAGCGGTTCGTGTAGGGATAGTCGGCGAGATTGTGCGCGATAGCGACGAGATCCTTCCGCAGCGCCTCGCCCATCGCGAGGTCAAAGGCGGGGTAGAGCGCGGGCGGCAGGGACATCATCGTCCACCGTACGAGACCACGTCCTTCTTGTTGCGGCGGAAATTCGTCACAACGACATCCCAGTCATAGTCGGGTTCTCCCTTTTTATCCGTGCGGAAAAGAGAAAATTCAGCAGTTTTTGGCTCTGCTCTATTCAGCGTGGGCATCGCCGCTTTCAGCTCCGCCAGAAGGGCGGCCATGTCCTCATCGCCCAGATACCAGTTGATCATCGTATTCCTCCCGTTATTATAGCTAGCATGATGCAGCGCTCCAAAGCGAACCTTAGTGAAGCAAGTGAGAAAAAGTGCGCGTTCTGCCCCCTGTGGACTTCTTTCGTTCAAGCCGAAGCGCGTTTAAGAAGTCCACAGGTGATTTAGAGAAGCACTGATACTCGGCACAACCATCTTGACGCATCTTTTTCGCCCGCTTATCGTTAGCAAATCCTCCACATAGCCTGCTATGCGTCCGGTTTGCTGCCTCAATCGGACAAAAAATCTACGCCAATCTGGCATACCTCATTTTATCAGCGATTCCCTAGGCAGATAAGCGCACGATCACTTGCGCAACGAGGTGTTCGCGTGAGCGCTGCATCGCTATCAGATGAGCGCATAACATCCTCCTCACCACATACGTCCCGCGAGCATCGTCAGGCGCACAAACGTGATCTCATCGTTCTCCTTCAGCGAGACGGGCGTATCGCACGTCTCACCGAGCTCCCTCCCCATTCACGAAAATGCGGTAGATGCCGTCCTCGAACGACTGCCGTGCATTCTCAATCGCCGCTGCCGCACTCTGCACCTGCCCGCGATAGTCCACGCCAAAGCCGACCTTGCCGACCGTGCTCGCATCCGCGATCTCCGCGCTCGTCAGATAGCGGAGCGCCGTCTCGCCCGTCTCCACACGCGCGTTGAACCGCGTGACCTCCAGCCGTCACAAACGCATCGATCAGCTCGCCAATATCGTGTACCGCACCGATCTCATACGGGCGTGTCTCGATGGCATTCCTGCGCTTGCCAATGCGCTTTACATTCACCTGTACCTGCATAACCCTGCCTTTCGTATCGAAAAGACACAATAACTTATCTCACATTATAATATAGTTGAAGGATTCATACAATAAGAAGGACATTTGTTTTCAATGCCTTATGACGGATGATGTATACCATCAATAAAAATTGATTTTTGGATTAAAAGGGGGCGATTTTTACGATAATATTGTTAAGGAAGCACTGATAAATTCAGCACTACCATCTTGACGCATCTTTTTGCCCGCACTGTGTCGGCAAACCTCCTCACATAGCCCTTGCTATGCGTCCGGTTTGCCTCCTTGTTCGGACGAAAAAATCTACGCCAATCTGGCAGACTTCATTTTATCAGCGATTCCATTAGTGAAACGATCCACGGGAGTACCGCATGAGGCTGAGCCTTCGTGCGGTGCTCCTTTTGTCGTTGAGCGAGGACCCCTGATATTCCCGCCTTGACAATATTCGCCCCAATGCATACTATGATAGTAGCGTAAGAGGAGGAGTTGGGTCAGTGAGCATCATCAAGAAGGACATTCCTGCGGAGTACCGTGTACTGATTCAAAAAAACTCCGCCTGATCGACGATACGTTTTTCAACGTATGCTTTGATAACTATACCGAGGGGATGCAGCTCCTGCTGCATCTTCCTTGATCGAGATGATCTTGTTGTTCGGCGCGTCGTTACGCAGCAGAGTGCGGACAATCTCTACGGACGCGGGGTGCGTTTCGACGTACTGGCAGAGGACAGCGAGGGAAAATCTACGACTGCGAAGTCCAGCGGGCAAACGAAGGCGCAGCTGCGCGTCGGGCGAGATACAACAGCAGCATGATGGACTCGCGCGCGCTGGCAAAAGAGCGAGTTCGCAGCACTTCCGGAGACGTGGGTGATCTTCATCACGGAAAACGAGCATCTATGGGGCGGGATGCCCGCTGTATCACGTCGAGCGGATCGTCCAAGAAACGCAGCGTCCATTCGATGATGGGGCGCATATCCTCTATGTCAACGGAGCGAACCGGGACGACACACCGCTCGGGCGGTTGATGCAGGACTTTTTCTGTGAGCGTCCGGAACAGATGAATTATGCGGAACTTGCGAAACGAGCTGATTACTTTAAAGGCAGAAGCAGAGGGGTCAATGCCATGTGTGAACTGATGGAAAAATTTGGCGAAAAGAAGATGGAAGAGGGACGTCTTGAGGGGCGTGCCGAAGGTCGTATCGAGTCGGCACGTCGGACGGCGACGGCATTGCTCGCGCTGGGGAAACTCACGCTCTCTCAGATCGCTGAGGCAACAGAACTGTCACAGGAAGAGGTAAAACGATTGGCCGGGACGCTTGGGGCGTAAGGAGCAGAATGGGGGCTGCTCATGCTGCTCCATACCGCCCGAGAACTGTCGATTTCTGAGATAACATTGTCGAAATGATCCGTATATTTACCACTCACGGGAGTACCGCATGAGGGCTGAGGCCTTCGTGCGGTGCTCGCTGGCAGAGCGAAATGTTCACGCAATTAGCATGACCATGAAGCAATAATGAGAATCTCGCGCAAGATGCGTCATATATGAATTGAGAATATCATTCGATTGTGAAAATTGCCCAAAACTGTGATATTACTCACATTCTAGGGACAAGGATTATAGTAACATAAAAGAACCTATGTAATGTGTTTTTCTGTGTTAAGGAAGCACTGATAAATTCAGCACTAGTCGTCTTAGTACATCTTTTTCGCCCTGTCTGCGTCGACAAATCCTCCACATAGCCTCTACTATGCGTCCGGTTTGTCTCCTTGACAGGACAAAAATCTGCACCAATCCGACGGACTGCATTTTATCAGCGATTCCTAAACAGAACAGCGGAGGGTGAAGGCGTGAGCAGTATCTTTCAAAAATTCAAGTATCTGATTCCTACGTCGACTTCTGCGGATGGTCATCAGGAGATGCGCGAGGGCGGGCGTACATGGGAAAACATGTACCGTGATCGCTGGTCATTTGACAAGACCGTACGCACGACGCATGGAGTCAACTGCACGGGCTCGTGCAGCTGGAACGTCCACGTCAAGAACGGGATCGTGGCGTGGGAGAATCAGGCGACGGACTACCCGGAGACGGCGCCCGACATGCCGGACTTCGAGCCGCGCGGCTGTCCGCGTGGATCGACGTTCTCATGGTATCTCTACAGTCCGCACCGCGTGAAGTTCCCGTACCTGCGCGGGGAGCTTGCGGCGCTCTGGCGTGAGCGCGCGCGTCGCACGCGAACGCATACGAGGCGTGGAAGAGCATCGCCTCGGATCCCGTGAAGCAGAAAAAGTACAAAGAGGCCCGCGGCATGGGCGGCTTTGTGCGCTCCAACTGGGAGGAGGTCAGCGAGCTGATCGCCGCCTCCGTGCTCTACACGGCGTATACATACGGCTCCGACCGTATCTTCGGCTTCTCCGTTATCCCGGCGATGTCGATGCTGAGCTATGCAGCGGGCATCCGTTTCGTCCAGCTGATGGGCGGCGTAGGGCTCTCGTTCTACGACTGGTACGCCGATCTCCCGCCGGCGAGCCCGCAGATCTGGGGCGAGCAGACGGACGTGCCCTGAGTCGAGCGACTGGTACAACGCGGGCTACCTCATCACATGGGGCTCGAACGTGCCGCTGACGCGTACGCCGGACGCACATTTTATGTCCGAGGTGCTGCTAGGGGACGAAGGTCGTCTCCATTGCGCCCGACTACGCCGAGTCGTCGATGTTCGCGGATACGTGGATCTCGCTGAAGGTCGGCAGTGACTCTGCTCTCGCCATGGCGATGGGACACGTGATCCTGAAGGAATACTACGTCGACAAGACCGTCCCGTTCTTCCTCGAGTACGCGGAAATACACGGACTTCCCGTTCCTCGTGCGCGTCGAAAAGCGCGCGGACGGCACGCATATCCCGGGGCGCATGCTCTCCTCGCGCGACATGGGACGCGACGAAAAGCACGCTGATTTCCGCTACTATGTGGTGGACGATAAAAGCAGGGCGAGATCGTCATCCCGAACGGCACACTCGCCGAGCGCTGGAGCGATCAGGAGAAATGGAACATCCGCGAGGAGAACCGCGACACGGGCGCGGAGATCTGCCCGCGTCTCTCCGTCTGGGACGATAAAACCGGGACGGTGGAGGTCGAGCTGCCGTACTTCGGCAACGACCGCGAAAGCGCACGCCGACGCGTGCACTCCCCGTGCGCAGCATCAGACCGCAGACGGCGAGGTGCTCGTCACGACGGTCTACGATCTGACGCTCGCGAACTACGCGATTGACCGCGGCATCGGCGGCGAGGTGCGGGCTCCTACGAGGACGACACACCCTATACGCCCGCATGGCAGGGAGAAAGTACACGGGCATCGCGCCCGCGCTCGTCATCAAGACGGCGCGCGAGATCGCAGAACAACGCGATCAAGACGAACGGGCGCACAATGATCATCATGGGCGGCGGCATCAGCCACTGGTTCCACGCCGACATCGTCTACCGCACGATCATCAACCTCCTGCTCTTCACGGGCTGCGAGGACGCAACGGCGGCGGCTGGGCGCACTACGTCGGGCAGGAGAAACTCCGTCCGAACGAGGGCTGGGCGCGCATCATGTCGGGCTCCGACTGGCAGGCCCCGCCGAAGATGCTGAACTCCACGTCGTTCTACTATTTCGCGACCGATCAGTGGCGCAGCGACGAGATCCAGACGGACGCGCTCGCGGCAGCGGGAACGAGACGGCGCGCTCTACGCATCCGGCGGACTACGCTCTGCTCGCGGCACGTCTCGGCTGGGCACCCGCCTATCCGACGTTCAACCGCGGCTCGAACCAGATCGCCGCAGACGCAAAGTCGGCGAGCTACGAGGGCGCGGACGGCATCAAACAGTATGTCGTGAAGAGCCTGAAGGACGGCAGCCTCGACTTTGCGTGGGCGGACCCGATGCACCTCAGAACTTCCCGCGCAACCTCTTTGTCTGGCGCTGCAATCTCCTCGGCTCGTCCGCGAAGGGCAACGACTACTTCCTGAAATATCTCCTCGGCACGGAGAACAGCATCTTCCAAGAGGAGGATGCCGCCGTCCGTCCGCAGGAGGTCAAGTGGCGTGAGAAGGCAGGCTCGAAAAAGCCGGGCGGTGCGCTCGACGGCAAGCTCGACCTCCCTCGTCGCGCTCGATTTCCGCATGGCGGGCAACGCGCTCTACTCCGACGTCGTCCTGCCGACGGCGACGTGGTACGAGAAGACCGACCTCTCCTCGACGGATATGCACCCTTCGTCCATCCGTTTCCAGCCGGCGGTCGATCCGCTCTGGGAGTCGCGGACGGACTGGGACATCTACCGCACGCTCGCACAGGCGGTCTCCGCCGTCGCGAAGGATGCGGGCCTCACCCGTACACGAACATCGCCGCGACCCCGCTCGGGCACGACAGTGAGGCAGAGCTCGCACAGCCGGACGGCGTCGTGCGTGACTGGAAAAAGGGAGGTGTGAGCCGATCCCCGGCAAGACGATGCCGAACATCGCCGCGAACACGATCGACTATACGAAACTCTATGAAAGTGGATCGCACTCGGGCCGAATGCGGGCGGAAAGACGGCGAGCCACGGCAATACGTGGGACTCAGCAGAGGGACTACGAGGAGATCCGCCAGCGCAACGGCATCATCGACAACAGGACTACGTGTCCTAGCTGGCTGCCCTCGATCTACGAGGCACGGCAGGCGATCGACGCCGTGCTCGGCATGTCGCCGACGACCTGCGGCAGGACGGCTGTCCGCGCATGGGCGGCGGTCAGCACACGCAGGACTTTCAGGCCTTACGAAGCTCGCGAAGGACCGCGAGGAGGGCGCTTTTACCTACGATCAGGTCATCGCGCAGCCGCGTGAGACGATCACGGCGCCGACCTTTACGGGCAGCAATCAGAACCGCCGCTATACGCCCTTTACGAACAACGTGGAGGAGCTGATTCCGTTCCGCACGCTGACGGGACGCCAGCATTTCTACATGGATCGCGAGGTCATGCGTGAGTTCGGCGAGGACTAGGCGGTCTACCGTCCGATCCTCGATTTCCGCCCGATGAATAGGTCGCTGAACGGTCCGCAGAAGGAGATCACGCTGAAGTATCTCACGCCGCACAACAAGTGGAGCACGCACAGCATGTACTTCGATGCGCAGCAGATGCTCACGATGTTCCGCGGCGGACAGAGCGTCTGGATGAGCGAGAAGGATGCGGCGGAGATCGGCGTAAAGGACAACGACTGGATCGAGCTCTACAACCGCAACGGTGTCGTCGCCTCGCGTGTCGTCGTCTCGCCGCGCATCCGCAGGGGCAGTCTTTATGCACCACGCGCAGGATCGCCACATCAACGTGCCGGGCTCGAAGCTCTCCGGAACGCGCGCGAGACGCACAACACCCCGACGCACATTCACATGAAGCCCACCCACCTCATCGGCGGCTACGGGCAGCTCAGCTATGGATTTAACTACTACGGCCCGACGGGCAACCAGCGCGACTCGTATGTCGTCGTGCGGCGCATGGAGGAGGTAGATTGGCTGAAGATTAAAAGCACAGATCGCGATGGTCGCGAATCTCGACAAGTGCATTGGCTGTCGTACGTGCTCCATCCTGTGCAAGAACGTCTGGACGAACCGGCGCGGCGCGGGTATATGTATTTCAACAACGTCGAGACAAAACCCGGCATCGGCTACCCGAAGCAGTGGGAGAATCAGGAAAAAATGGAAGGGCGGCTGGGAGCTGAAGGACGGTGAGCTGAGCCTCAAGACCGGCGGCAAGATCTCGCGCCTCGCGAAAGCTCTTTTTACCATCCGCAGCAGCCCGAGATGGACGACTACTATGAGCCGTGGACGTACGACTATGAGACGCTGATCCACACGAAGCGGCGCAACCACCAGCCCGTGGCGCCCGCGCTCGCTCATCACGCAGAAGCGCATGGAGATCAAATGGGGCCCGAACTGGGAGGGACGACCTCGCCGACGGACAGTCCGCACGCAAGGACTACAACCTCGGCAAGATCGGACAGGGAGATCACGCTTGAGTTCCACGACATCTTCATGAAGCATCTGCCGCGTCTTTGCAACCACTGCCTCAACCCCGCCTGCGTCGCGGCGTGCCCCTCGGGCGCGATCTACAAGCGCGACGAGGACGGCGTGGTGCTGATCTCGCAGGACGGCTGCCGCGGCTGGCGCCACTGCGTCCCCGCGTGCCCGTACAAGAAGATCTACTACAACTGGGGAGACGAACAAGGCGGAGAAGTGCGTCTTCTGCTTCCCGCGTCTTGAGAACGGCCTGCCGACCGTGTGCAGCGACGGCTGCGTCGGACGCATGCGCTATCTCGGCGTGCTGTTCTACGATGCGGACAAGGTGAAGGCGGCGGCATCGACCCCCGACCCGAAGGACATCTACAAAGGCGTACCTCGATGCGCTCTGCGATCCGAACGATCCCGCAACGGTAAAGGCAGCGCAGGAGGCGGGCATCCCTGACCGCTGGATCCGCGCGGCACAGAACTCGCCCTCGTATCGGCTCATCGCCGAGTGGCAGCTCGCGTTCCCGCTCCATCCGGAGTACCGCACGCTGCCGAACGTATGGTACGTCCCGCCCCTCAGCCCGATTGCACGGCGCGCCGAGGAGAAGGTATTCTTCCCGGCGCGGCAGAGATCCGCATCCCCGTCGCCTACCTTGCCCAGCTCCTGACGGCGGGCGACACGGCGGCGATCGAGCGCGTCCTCGGCGTGCTGCTCGAGCTGCGCACCTACATGCGCACGAAGCAGACGGGCGAGCCGCTGCCAGCGGGGCTCACGCACGATGCGGAGACCTACGAGGCGATGTACCGCCTGCTCGGCGTCGCCAAGCGCCGCGATCGGTTCAACATCCCCGCAGGTGTGCAGGGAAGTATCGCAGGATAAACTGCGCGAACTGCAGGGGACGGCAGGCTATGCCTGTCGGGGGGTGCTGATGATGGAGACAAACAGCATTCAGAAGGGAGCTGCTCCTCACCTCCTATCTCTTTGAGTACCCTCGAAGGAATGGTGGGGAGATGTGAAGAGTGCGCCGCCGCGGCTCTGTACCGTCGCGCGCCCGCAGTCGCGCGAGGTGCTCGAGGAGTTCTTTGACTACGTGGAGGAAAGCGACCCGAAGGAGTATGAGGACGCATACGTGCGCGCCTTTGACTTCTCCCAGAACACGAACCTCTACCTCACGACGCACAACCGCACCGATTTCGGCAAGCGGTCCGAGGAGATGCTCGCGTACAAGCAGCTCTTCCTCGATGCGGGCTATGATCTCGACCATGAGCTGCCCGACTACCTGCCCGCGCTCCTCGAGCTTGCGGCGGCCGTGCCCGAGGAGCGTGCGGCGCACATCCTCGCCGCGGTGCGTCCGAAACTGGAGCTCCTGCGTGACCGTCTGATCGAGGCGAAGCTGCCCTACGCGTTTTCTGCTCGATGTCGTCCTCACGGGGGCGGCGCATCTGGAAGGGAGGACGGCATCATGAAACAGTTTGTCTGGGGCGCGCTCCCCTACATTGCGTTCACGTTCCTCATCGTGGGGACGATCGTGCGCTACACCGTCTTTGAGCGGAACTGGACGACAAAGTCCAGTCAGTTCCTCACGAAGGGGAACCTCCCGCTCGCAGGCCCCATGTTCCACCTCGGCCTCGCCATGGCACTCGGCGGACACATCATCGGTGTGCTTATCCCGAAGGCGGCGACGGAGGCGGTGGGCATCAACGAGCACCTCTATCACATGATCGCGCTCGGCGGCGGTACACCCGCAGGGGATCCTCTTTTTCCTCGGCTTCATCCTCCTGCTCGGCCGCCGTTTCGGCACCGACCGCATGGCGGTGAACACGTCGACGATGGATCGTTTCTCTACTTCTTCCTCTTCCTTGCCATCTTCACGGGCTGTGCGGCAACGGGCCTCAACGCCTTGGTGGGCGGGTTTGACTACCGCGAGACCATCGCGCCGTGGTTCCGCTCCGTCCTTATGCTCAGCCCCGATATCTCCTACATGGAGAACGTGCCGCTCATGTTCCGCCTGCACATGCTCGCGTGGATGTCGGTCGCGATACTCTTCCCGTTTACGCGCCTCGTGCACTGCCTCAGCGCACCGTTTGAGTATCTCTGGCGCAGCCCGATCATCTATCGGAAAAAGTAACGCACGACCGTAGTATACCTGAAAGCCTCTGCATCATCGGATGCGGGGGCTTTTCTGATGACCAAAGGCACAGAAGCCGATATAATAGAGGACACGTATAGAGAGGAAAGGGTGGAATGTGCGATGGGAGAGCCAAATGCTGATGAGCTGATCCGCACGACGCTGGATCGGCGGACGGAGGAGCTGCGCGCGACGCTCGCGGCCGATCTTGAGACCGCGTGGAAGCACGGCGTGGAGGCCGGCAAGGCGGAGGGATTCGCCGAGGGCGAGTTCCGCGGACGCAAGCAGGGGCGTCATCCGCGTGGCGATGAACTGCCTGCGTGCGGGGATTGATACGGCGGTCGTCGCCAAGGCGGCGGAGCTGCCCGAGCCGATCATCAAGAAGCTCGCGCAGGACAACGGCATCGAGATTGCGTAAGAGATGCGCGGCGGATGCTTGAGGAAATACCGATGCATTTGATGCGGCGGTCCGCCGCATCTTTTTGCGTATGACAAGAGCATAGCGCGCAACAATGGAGCTGCTGCAGGGAACAAAACAGGCCGTGCAGCAAACATTTTAGGAATCGCTGATAAAATGAAGTCTGCCAGATTAGCGTAGATTTTTCGTCCGAACAAGGAGGCAAACCGGACGCATAGCAAAGGGGCTATGTGGAGGATTTGCCGACACAGTGCGGGCAAAAAGATGCGTCAAGATGGTAGTGCTGAATTATCAGTGCTTCCTTTACCTGTAACTGACGGAAAGCGAAGGAGATAAATTTTGATTTGGAATCAGCTAAAAATTTTTCTTTGACTTACGTGGTGATATTGCTTCGACACAGGAAATTACAGAAGCGGGTCAACGCTGGTATCCGGTTTCGGGGACGAATCTCAGCGTTTTTGATACTGGCGGTCTTTATTGCCTCCATCGGTCTCAATATGAATAGTACGGCGGTCGTTATCGGAGCGATGCTGATCTCGCCGTTGATGGGGTCGATCCTTGGGATTGGCTATGGGCTTGCCCGTTATGACAGCGCGTATATACGTTCCGGTGCAGGCAATCTGTTCGCCCAAGTGCTTATTTCAGTTGCTGCATCGACGCTTTATTTTTACCTCACGCCGATCGATGCCCCCTCTTCGGGCTGCTTGCACGGACATCGCCGACCATCTGGGATGTTTTGATTGCTGTCTTTGGCGGCTTGGCAGGCATCATCGGCGTAACACGCAAAGAGGGCGGAATGTCATCCCCGGTGTTGCGATTGCAACGGCTCTGATGCCTCCGCTCTGCACCGCAGGATATGGCATTGCTACGGGCGTTATGGCGTACACCGTGGGTGCACTCTACCTGTTCTTTATCAACAGCTTCTTTATCTGTCTGACTGCATTCATCGTCCTGAAAATCATTGACATCCCATCGAAGATTGAGCGGGACTCCGTAGAATTTTCAAGACAAAAAAATATCTGATGGTCTTAGCCATCCTTGTCACGCTGCCCAGCTGTTTCGCGGCGTATCAGAGCGTGCAGGAAAAATCTGGAGAACGAGCAGGCGAAAATATTTTTGAGGAGAATTTCAAAACACCTCCGCACATTGCCATCTCCTATACCTTGGATAACGAGAAGAAAAACGATGACGGTTTTTACAATCGCTAAAATATCGAAGGATGACCTTGTGGAATTGACGGAGAAATTGCATCAAAAGACACAGCTCAAACCGTTTCACCTAGAAAACTTTTCTTCGGACGACAGTGAAGAAATGGAGGCGATGATCGATCAGAGACTCAGTGAGACAGGAAAAAAGTGCTATTCCCTCTGTTCAGGAGCAGCAGACCGTGACCGCACTCAAGTCTGCCCGCGAGGAAAGTGAGAAGCAGGGGACTTACATATTGGACTGGAATCGTGAGGCACGCATCGTTTTCCCGGAGATCTCCCGCATCGCCGTCAGGGAGTGTACGCGAACCTGCCGGAACAGGAGGGGATACATCGACAGATCTGAAGGAAAACCAGATTGCGTTTATCTATCTTAACGCCGATATGGACGAAGCGTCGCGCCATCGCCTGACCAAATGGATTTCTGACAAAGCAAAACACCGTGTAGAGGTACACTTCCTTCCTGAGACCGTGTCTGCAGCGGGGAAAAAAGTAATCAAAGCAATTACCAAGAGCGAGTCCGGTGTCATGTATGCGTTTATGCCGCATCTTTTTGTATGCGTCGATTTGGTCGTCGCATGGATGAAGGAAGCACGGTGAGGGATGTGATATGGGGAAAGGAGCACAGTATGGCATTTCCGAAGGCGTTCCTCTGGGGCGGGGCGGTCGCTGCGAATCAGTGCGAGGGCGCATACCATGCGGACGGCAAGGAACTCGACATTCAGGACATCATGCCGCATGGCATCATGGGGGCGCCGACGGCAGCACCGACCGCGGACAATCTGAAGCTCACGGCGATCGACTTTTTACCATCGGTATCGGGAGGACATCGCTCTCTTTGCCGAGATGGGGTTCAAGGTGTTCCGCACGTCGATTGCGTGGAGCCGCATCTATCCGAACAGGGGACGATGCAGAGCCGAACGAGGCGGGGCTGCAGTTCTACGATGATCTCTTTGACGAGTGCCTGCGATACGGCATCGAGCCGCTCGTCACGATCTCGCACTACGAGACGCCGCTCCACCTCGCGAAAACATACAATGGCTGGATGAGCCACGACCTCATCGACTTCTACGAACGCTATGTGCGCACGATCTTTACGCGCTATCGGGATAAAGTGAAATACTGGCTGACGTTCAACGAGATCAACTCCGTGCTGCACGAGCCGCTGCTCTCGGGCGGCATCATGACGCCGAAGTCTGAGCTGTCACTGACGGATCTCTATCAGGCGTGTCATCATGAGTTCGTTGCCTCGGCACGCGCGGTCAAGATCGGGCATGAGATCATCCCGGACGCCAAGATCGGCTGCATGATCCTCGCGATGCCGACGTATCCGCTGACCCCCGCGCCCGACGACATGATCGCCGTCATGCAGGCAGAGCATTTTAACGACTTCTTCGGCGATATGCACGTACGCGGTGTGTACCCCGGCTATATGAAGCGGTACTTCCGCGAGAACGGCATTGAGATCAAAGCGACGGAGGAGGAGTTAAACCTCTTGCGGGGAGCATACGGTGGACTTCGTTTCGTTCAGCTACTACGTCAGCATCTGCGAGGGCGCAGGCGGCACGGCGGGCGGCGGCAACATCCTCGGCGGGAAGAAGAACCCGTATTTGAGGGCAAGCGAATGGGGCTGGCAGATCGACCCGCAGGGGCTGCGGCTCGTGCTCAACCGCTTCTATGACCGCTGGCAGAAGCCGCTCTTCATCGTGGAGAACGGGCTGGGGGCAAAGGACGTGCTCGTCGCGGACGGCGCGGGCGGCATGACGGTGGAGGACGACTACCGCATCGACTATCTGAACGACCATCTCGTGCAGGGTGGAGGAGGCCATCGCCGACGGCGTGCCCGTCATGGGCTATACGACGTGGGGCTGCATCGATCTCGTGAGCGCATCGACCGCGCAGATGAGCAAGCGCTACGGCTTCATCTACGTCGACCGAAATGACGACGGGACGGGGACGCTCGCACGTCACCGCAAGAAATCGTTCCACTGGTATAGGAATGTGATCGCGACCAATGGAGCCTGTTTACAGCGCACGACGGAATGAGATGTGGGCTCCCTTGCCCGAGGCACACGCGCAGCGCACACTGTTTTGTGAAAAACATTATACAACACGTGCAAGCGGGATATAAAGGAAGCACTGATAAATTCGGTACAACCATCTTGACGCATCTTTTTTGCCCGCACTTCGGCGGAAAATCCTCCACAGAGCACCACTCTGCGTCCGGTTTTCCACCTCGTTCGGACGAAAAAAATCTACGCCAATCTGGCAGACCTCATTTTATCAGTGATTCCTAAAAAAATTGTACACGGAAAAACTTGTCACTGATCACGGGCTTGTGATAAGATGAACAAAAGTCGTGCGTGCGGCGGCTGTGCCGCACGTCAGTAGAACACCCCCACGGAATCACTGATAAAATGAGGTGTCGAATTTATCAGTGCTTCCCCAGACAAAGGAGGCGCATCTATGGAAACCTTGGCCGCAATCATTTTTGTCGTGATGTATATGGTGATCGTGTCGGAGAAGATTCACCGCACGGTCGCTGCGATGATCGGCGCAGTGCTCATGATGCTGCTCGGCATCCTCTCGCAGGAGGTCGCGCTGCACCATGTGGACTTTGAGACGCTCGGACTGCTCGTCGGGATGATGGTGCTGGTCGGCGTGACGAAGGAGACGGGGCTCTTTGACTACGTCGCCATCAAGGCAGCGAAATCTGCATAGGCGGAACCGCGCCGCATCCTCGTCTACCTCTGCGTGATCACGGCGGTATTCTCCGCCTTCCTCGACAATGTGACGACGGTGCTGCTCATGGTGCCGGTGACGTTCAGCATCACAAAGATTCTGAAACTCGATCCGATGCCGTATCTGCTGACGCAGATCATCGCCTCGAACATCGGCGGAACGGCGACCCTCATCGGCGACCCGCCGAACATCATCGATCGGCAGTGCGGTCAGGAACTGACCTTCGTCATGTTCATCGAACATCTCGCACCGATCGCCATTGTCTGTATGGTGGTTGTGCTCTTTATCATGTCGATGATCTACCGCAAGAGCCTTGTGACGACGCCGGAGCTGCAGGCAGAGCTGATGCAGATGGACGAGAAGGCGGCGATCACGGATCACGCCCTGCTGAAGCGTTCGCTCTTTGTGCTGGGGCTGACGATCCTCGGGTTTTTCACGCACTCCTTTACGCATATTGAGTCCTCGCTCATCGCTCTTTCGGGCGGCTTCCTCCTGCTCCTCCTCGCGGGCGGCAGCGAGCACCTCGTGGAAAAGGCGATGCACGCGGTCGAGTGGCCGACGATCTTCTTCTTCATCGGACTCTTTATCGCGGTCGGCGGTCTGATCGAGGTCGGCATCATTGCCCAGCTCGCAGAGACGGCGGTCAATGCGACGGGCGGCGACCTGACGGCGACGTCGCTCCTCATCCTCTGGATGAGTGCGATCATCTCGTCCATACTGGACAACATCCCGTTCGTCGCGACGATGATTCCGCTCATTCAGAACATGGGCGCGATGGGCATCACGAACCTCGAGCCGCTCTGGTGGTCACTCGCGCTCGGCGCCTGCCTCGGCGGCAACGGAACACTCGTCGGTGCATCGGCGAATCTCATCGTGGCGGGAATGGCGGCGGAGCGCGGCGTACACATCAGCTTCGTCCGCTACTTTAAGATCGGCTTCCCGCTCATGCTGCTCACGATCGTCCTCTCGACGGGCTACGTCTACGTGCGTTATCTGCTCTGATTTCTAAAGGATAAAAAGAAAATTATTCTTTGCAGGAAAAATAGAGCGTTTGCGCGAATCAAATAAATACTGGAAAATTGCGGGAGACACCGGCATAGTTTCGGTGTCTCTCTTTTGACTCGAGGAATGCCCTGCTCTTTGTGGTTTTACGCAGCCGCAGCGGAGCAGGGAGTATCGTC